>ERZ773243.327-NODE-327-length-71843-cov-7.217947_pt1 | contig 71843 bp, 59 predicted proteins | sample MGYA00580520_ERZ773243 | MGnify/ENA primary metagenome ERZ773243 (study PRJEB29015, sample SAMEA2737747) | human gut metagenome | biome: human gut; feature: human-associated habitat; material: faeces | place: China | collected 2012 ... | reverse complement strand
TAAAAGTGTACTGAATAACGGAAAATGGGCAAAATATGGCAAAAATAGAGAAAATAGGAAATATGCAAATTATTGATAATAAGGAAGATAAATTCTTTTGTTTTCCTATGATTTCTATGCCTTGTACCGGGTCTGGGTACTGAAGCGGAGAAAGTTGAAAAACTCTCTCCGTTTTTCTTTTCTACCCCTCGTAACTTGTTGGTTTGCTGATAGATTAAATGGGATCAACGTAAAAACCTGAGGGATTTTCTTTTTTAAGCATACAACATTTTCAGTCTATATAAAAAGAAAGCCTTATCTTTTACGCCTCTGAACTGTGCCCTAAACGCTTTGATCTTAGCATTGAACGATTCCGCCGCTGCATTGGTTGCCCTCCTTTCAAAGAAATTGATAATATTCAGATAGTGAGTCTGAATGGATCGTGCCAAAAACTTTTCCAAACAATAGGATTAGATAAAGGGTTCTTTACAGGAGTGAAATTAGCTCTGTTGAGTGTTTCGCCTATGCTCCTATATTCTCTCATTTGGGGAACTTGGGATGATTCTATTTCTCTTATGAAGTTATTCAATATAGTGGTTATAGGCGCTTTTTTTGAGGAGCTTTTTTTTCGAGGATTTCTGTTAGGACAGCTTTTTAGATATGCAAAATGGGGATTCATTCTTGCCGGTTTAATTGTTACTGTGATTTTTGGATGTGGACATTTATACGAAGGGACTGATATTGTATCTTCTATAATGGCAGGACTCGTTACCGGATTGGGAAGTCTGCTCTTCGGCTGGATATTTATAGAGTGTAAGTATAATCTGTGGTGTAGCATCTTTTTGCATATGTTTATGAATTTCGCGTGGAGTTCTTTTGCTATTGCTGATAATGAGGCTGTTGGGGATATCACGACTAATGTTTTTCGTATTTTAACGGTAGTAATGGCAATAATGTGGATTGTTATTTATAAAAGAAAAAACAATATTCCATATTATATAACGAAAGTAACTCTATGGACTAACAAATAATCTGACATTAGAGAATAAATTAAAAAACTGACAGACAGAAGGAAATACATTCTCTTTCCCAGTTCGTTTAGTCCTTTAGTCTTCAATTACTTCCCGACTTTTTTGAAAGTTGTTTACCGTAGGATGGGATCTATCTTATAGCTTATTATTTTCGTAATATTCCTTGTTGCCGTTCTTGTTCAAAACGGGCTACTCTTGTTTGCCTAAATAATATTCAAATAGAGACTTATCCTCTGTCTAAAAGTTTATTTTACTCTAATTTTGGGAGTCTTTCGTTTTATTTTCTATGGTTTGTTGATTACCTACCATCATATACATACAAGTGAAATACATCCCAAGGTTAAAATACGAAACTTCTGAGTGCTTCAAAAATATTATGGCAAAAAATTTTCATTTTGTTTGTTGGAGAGCGTCATTTAGTAATGATAAAAAATAACTTAGTATACATTAGGACGTTAGAAGAAACGTACAACTGAAGTTGTTAATTTGATAAGTACAGGCAGGAACTGTTTTTGGAACCGATGAGAGGCATTCCATACAGAAATACAGATGTAGATGATACTAAATGTTGTATATCAGCGACTTAGTTGTTCGTTTTGTAACCAAATAAACCGATATTCTTAGCTTGTAAGAATACGTGTTTAATGCTGTGTTAAACGCGTGTTCTTGTCAGCAGGAATAGGCTCCTTTGCAAACAAAGAACCTATGTTTTGTGGAGAAAGGAACGATATGTTGAAAACGGGAATTAACAATGTTAAAATCCGACGTGGGATATTCCCACTGTATACTATTTGATGATCCGTGAAAACTATTTACGTTTTTCTGTGAATGGTTGTAAGATTAATCGTTCTGTTTCTATGTAATTCATTATTTCCTTCTTTATTGTGCAAGCAAAATTCTCTGTAAAAAAACATCGAAAGTGAATGCTTAATCCGTATCTATTTCTTCAAAATCTGCGTGACCGATTGCAGGAAGGAAAATGTCTAATATATCTTTTGTTTTTAATTTTAGACTGTAAGTGTTTTCGCATGGGTGGCAACCTATATAGTCAGTTCTCATGATTTCTTTATCTATCAGTAGCTTTACTTTATTCGTATTGTCATAAATAAGCCCAAGAATACTAACAGCTCCGGGTGTTGTGGAAAGAAGTCTTTTCATGTCTTCATCGGAAGCGAAAGAAAGATGTGAACTATCTATTTGTTTAGCGATGCTTTTCGCTGATAATTTTTTGTTCTCCGAAAGTAGAAGTAGAAAATATTCTTTTTGTTTGTTTACCAAAAACAGATTCTTGCATGGTGTAACGTTTAACTTTTGTGCTATCATCGTGCCTTCCTCCATTGTCATAATGGGAGAATGTTCAAGGCTTGTGTAATCAATGCCTAACTTGTCGAGTGTATGATAGATTTCTGGTTTCATTTATAGCTCTGCGTTTACTTTTATTTTCTTAAAGGTTATGGATGTCATGTGTCATGAAAACGTTCAAGTTTTGCAAATATAATAAAAATGCAATTTGTCATAAATAACTTTTCTGAAATAGTCTTCAGCACGATGTACTTTCTCCATAGGACTTTCAATTTTTTGTTTTCTTGAGTACATAGTCTCTTTGAGCGATTGTGTGCAGAGTTGTTTTATGCGATGCTTTAAAATCTCGTAGAAATACAGGATGTTTTGTTTTCTTCGCAATCTTTGTTATATTTGAATGTGATTAAACTATTATCTATCAATTTATTATACTAACCAAAAGTTAAACGATGGAGACAGTAAGGACTTTCTCAATTGGAGCAGTCGTTGTTGCTGCACTCTCTTTGTATTCGCAAATTACAACACGGACACTTCACCGAAATTTAAAGCGGGCTCTCTTTCTTGTTTTTACTTTACACTTTTCCGTATTGGCCTATTGCCAGACTTATCCCTATGTCCGACATGATGTATTACCAAAGGATCATGTCTATCTCCGTGAGCCTCCCGGTATGGATCAGCCTGTAACGGATACGGTCGGTTCCGGGCCTGTAAATACCCTGTATATGATTGATAACAGTGATCCTAAATGGGTAAAAGTTGAAATTATAAAAACGATAGTAGTAGATGAATATAAGGGGATTCAAGATTATGAGGCCGTTTTTGTGCCACGGTATGCCGAGAGGGCAAGCTTTGAAGCAGCGACAGCGTGCGAGTATAAAGTGACCGAAGGAAAGGAGATTCTGCTTCGAGAACGTCCGAATATACAAAGTAAAGTGGCTGATACGCTGAAGTCCAATGCTGTTTTTCAAGTTATGGGGCCCCGTTCCCGGCAATGGGTGGAAGTCGGTGTGACAAAGTATGTGCATAAGTATAACCGCAGAGGAAAAATTACGGGGGTTGATAAGGTCGACTATACTTATTATATGACACAAAAAGATTTTAGCAGCAGTACTTATGCTAATGAAGTCGATCTTTCTGATTATGAGCCCGATCTGATAGAAAAATTTGGTGTAATACAAGAGAAGATTACCAAAACGGTTACCAGAACAATAGGCAGGCATATAGATAGTGAGGTTTGGTTCCCGTGGTTGGTGCTGGGCGGAATAGTGCTTTATTTTTTACTTTCTCTCCTGTTGACAAATACTCCCAGGCTTGCATTAGCGGTAAAATATCTGATACTTACGTTTGTTTTCCTGATTGAGGTGGTCTATATTGCCCTGTTAGGAAATGACTTTTGGTTCTGTGAACCCGAGCAGGTCGGATGGCTCAAAGCTATATTGTTTACCCTTGTGACGCTTGGGGTGGTTTTTGTGGAATTTAATCTGTTCTTCAGCTTATTGGCTGAAATGAAAACCGAAAGCCGTGATTTTAATACTTCGATCGGAGTTATACTTTTCACAGTTATTGCTCTTGTCATGTTCGTTTATGCGTTATTTTCGGGTGGGTTGAGTGATGAGGAAAATATGTGGCTGATCTACGCTTTACTCGGAACACAAGTGCTACAAGTAATAATCTCGGCAGTGCAGTTAAGGCGTTATCCGCTATTTGCGTTAATGGTGATCCTATTCATTCCTTTGGGTACGTTCGCTATTCTTCTTACGGCTTTGAGTGTATTTAAGTTTCTTGTCTTTTTTGCTATTATCGGCCTGGTTCTCGGAGGAATTGCCAACGGACGGACGGGGCGTCCCAAAAGCGGATATGGTTCTGAAGGCTGGGAGTTGGCAAAAAACTGTCTTCATTATATCCCGAGTGGTAGCGGGTACCGGCTTAAACATGGAGAGGGGTGTTCGCTGGTATATAATGGTAAATGTGAGTTTGGCAGAATGTAGTTTCACAGAACGATGCTTGCAGAGAAGAATGTTATTTCAACGTTATTTTTACGTTAACGTGGCATATTTCATCTCCATTGTTCGTTTCTGTGCGGACACCTGTTCGGAAACGAACGTATCCTTAAAATAAATATTTTCTGATAATCAGTGTTTTATGATTTTGGCACAGCTCTTGACTATATAAAAGCGAAGGCGGTTGATAAAACCCTCCGCCGATAGTCAGAGGAAATAATAACAATAAAAAAATAACGATTATGAAGACAAATGTATTTTTCAAAGCAGTGGTAATGGTAGTAGTGGTAATGGCAAGTGTAATGAGTGCAAATGCAGGTAATCCCACCAATTATGTGAAGAATGATGAGATGAACGGTGAGCAGTTGGTAGCTAAAACGATCTATCGTAATGAAGACGGTCATCTGTTCCGCCACCTCCGCTACACGTATACTTATGATTCCGAGAACCGGGTGGTCTGTAAGGAAGCTGCCAAGTGGGACAGTGTAAAAGCATGCTGGACTCCTTATTTCAAACTTGACGTATCCTATCATTCCGATGCCGTAGAAATGAATTATGCCCTCTGGAATACAAAGAGTAATTCTTTCGATAAGAATATGGAAAAGAGCACTTATGATTTGAATAGCGATGGTATGACCCGTCTTCTGGCAAGTACGAAATAAGAGAATACGAAACGGGTACATATGTAATACGGCTGTGAGGGGCAAACCTTTCGCAGCCGTATTTTTTGTTAGAGTTTTTATAGAGAGAGAATTTATTTGTCGGCCATCAGGGCGTTGTCTCCATAAAGGATGGCGTGTTCTTTTGCTAAATTCCAGTTATTTTCTTTCTTATTCCACTCGTAGCTCAGATAATTAAAGCCTTGTCCGGTATTCGTAGTCTGATACACGGCTTTGGCTCTGGAATCGGAGTATGCCCCTGTTTTGTTATCCCATGCGGTGTATTCGATGCTTGTTTCCTGCGCATTGTACGTAATATTCAGGCAATATTGCTTTTCGAAAACTTTTGTGATCTCATTCCATTTCAGAACCTCTTTCTGTGATACATTTCCTTTATCGTCATAGGTATAGTTGTACTTCAGATGTTGTTGGAGATACTTTCCGTTTTTCACTGTATATACGGTCTGACTTTCTACTTTTTCTCCGTCTGTAGTGGTGTTATAAGCAAACTGGGTAAGATTTCCGTTACTGAATGCATTGAATACGGATGTCATTGCGATTACTACTGATACTACTAAAGTTTTCATATGGCTCTTGTTTTTATGGTTTATATTCGATTCTTGTTTCTTTCGATGTTGCAAAGATAGGGTGGCTCCGGATCATAGTATGTTATCGTGATGTTATCTTTACGTTAATAATGATTCCTCTTCTTTTCTTTTGCGTTAGGGAGTACGATATGATTGCAAATCAGAGATAATCAGGATAAAGAAGAATATTACTATTTGTAATTTTTTCGGATGATTTCAAATTGCAGATAAATGAATAAATTGTATTTCTTGTATTGAAAATAAATAACAATTGTAAGCCTTTGTAAAACGTTGAATATGAGTGCGCTATATTGGTGACTGTTTTCTCTACGAGGATTGAAGCGAAACTCGTAGAGGAACGGGTCTAAACTCGTAGAGAAACCGAACGAAACTCTACGAGAAATAAATTGAATATTTATAATATGCAACAATCGTAGTGGGCCGAAAAGTGGGATTATTATCTCTTTGTAATAAAAAAGAAACAGACTGGAAAGGTAAGCGGAATAAAGGAAATCTGACTCTAAGCGGATTTAGTGGAAATGAAAAAGTAACGTATGGGCATAAAAAAAGGAGCAACGCCTTGCTCCAACCTTTGTTAACCTTAAATCTAATACTATGAAAAACACATTGCAAAGGTACTGCTTTTACGGATATCTGCAAATAATCCAAATAAAAACATGTGTTTAATAACATGTTTTAAGAACAATACGTAGGTTATTAATACTTAGGAAAGGTCTTTAAAGACTTTTTTACTATAGAATACTTTGAAGAAATCTTGCCATCGCCGGGATGGTAGATTTACAGGAAATCAGTATCTTTGTGCACTGAATCATTGAATTTTGAATCACTGGATCATTGAATTAAAAGAAAAAAGGAGACTACACCTGTGAACAACGATATCGAACTGACCCCCATGATGAAACAGTTTCTCGACCTGAAAGCAAAACATCCCGATGCGGTGATGCTGTTCCGGTGCGGAGACTTTTATGAGACTTATTCGACAGATGCGATTATTGCGGCGGAGATATTGGGCATCACGCTGACTAAGCGTGCCAATGGAAAAGGCAAAACCATTGAAATGGCCGGATTTCCTCATCACGCATTGGATACGTATTTGCCTAAACTGATACGTGCGGGCAAGCGTGTAGCTATCTGTGATCAGTTGGAAGATCCGAAGATGACAAAGAAACTGGTGAAGCGCGGCATTACCGAATTGGTTACTCCGGGTGTTTCCATCAACGATAATGTCCTCAATTATAAAGAAAACAATTTTTTAGCAGCTGTACATTTCGGAAAAACGGGTTGTGGCATCGCCTTTCTCGATATCTCTACCGGTGAATTTTTGACGGCGGAAGGCCCTTTTGATTATGTAGATAAATTGCTGAATAATTTTGGTCCGAAAGAGGTGCTTTTCGAACGTGGCAAACGGGGTATGTTCGAAGGGAATTTCGGAAACAAATTCTTTACTTTCGAACTGGACGATTGGGCTTTTACGGAGACCAGTTCACGCGAGAAACTGTTGAAGCACTTTGAAACAAAGAATTTGAAAGGTTTCGGAGTAGAGCATCTTAAAAATGGTATCATTGCTTCCGGGGCTATTCTGCAATACCTGGATATGACGCAGCATACGCAAATCGGACACATCACGGCATTGTCGCGTATTGAAGAGGACAAATATGTGCGTTTGGATAAATTTACCGTGCGCAGCCTGGAGCTTATCGGTAGCATGAACGACGGTGGAAGTAGTCTGCTCAATGTCATCGATAAAACCATCAGTCCGATGGGTGCCCGTATGCTGAAACGTTGGATGGTGTTTCCTCTGAAAGACGAGAAGCCTATTAATGACCGTCTGAACGTAGTGGAATACTTTTTCCGCGAGCCGGAATTTAAGGAACTGATCGAAGAACAACTGCATCTGATAGGCGATCTTGAACGCATCATTTCCAAGGTGGCGGTGGGGCGTGTATCTCCTCGCGAGGTAGTGCAGTTGAAGGTTGCCCTGCAAGCGATCGAGCCTATAAAAGTGGCTTGCATGCAGGCGGATAATGCTAGCCTGAACCGGATAGGAGAGCAGTTGAATCTTTGTATTTCCATCCGCGACCGGATAGATAAAGAGGTGAATAACGATCCTCCTTTGTTGATAAATAAAGGTGGGGTTATCAAGGACGGGGTAAATGCCGAACTGGACGAACTGCGTCAGATAGCCTATTCGGGTAAGGATTTTCTTTTGAAGATACAGCAGCGTGAAAGCGAACAGACGGGAATACCGAGTTTGAAGATTGCTTATAACAGTGTATTTGGCTACTATATAGAAGTACGTAATGTACACAAAGACAAGGTACCGCAAGAATGGATCCGCAAACAGACACTTGTGAATGCAGAACGCTATATCACCCAAGAACTGAAAGAATACGAGGAGAAAATCCTCGGAGCGGAGGATAAGATTCTGGTACTTGAAACACGGCTTTATACGGAATTGGTACAGGCATTGAGCGAATTTATTCCTGCCATTCAGATCAACGCCAATCAGATTGCCCGCATCGATTGTTTGTTGTCATTTGCCAATATAGCCCGTGAAAATAATTATATCCGCCCGGTTATCGAAGATAATGATGTGCTGGACATTCGTCAGGGACGCCACCCGGTTATTGAGAAGCAGCTTCCCATCGGTGAGAAATACATTGCCAACGATGTAATGCTGGACAGTACGACGCAGCAGATTATCATCATTACCGGTCCCAACATGGCGGGTAAGTCGGCGTTGTTGCGGCAGACGGCATTGATCACCTTGCTGGCTCAGATCGGTTCGTTTGTTCCTGCCGAGAGTGCCCGTATCGGATTGGTTGATAAGATATTTACCCGCGTGGGCGCCAGTGATAACATTTCGGTGGGCGAGTCTACATTTATGGTAGAGATGAACGAAGCGGCAGATATTTTGAATAATGTTTCTTCGAGAAGTCTTGTGCTGTTCGATGAATTGGGGCGCGGTACTTCTACGTATGACGGTATTTCGATAGCGTGGGCAATTGTGGAGTATATCCATGAACATCCCAAGGCGAAAGCGCGTACACTCTTTGCCACGCATTATCATGAGCTGAATGAAATGGAGAAATCTTTCAAGCGGATCAAGAATTACAATGTATCGGTGAAAGAGGTCGATAATAAGGTGATTTTTCTCCGCAAACTCGAACGTGGGGGTAGCGAGCACTCTTTCGGTATTCATGTGGCCAAGATGGCGGGTATGCCGAAAAGCATTGTAAGGCGTGCCAACGAAATTCTGAAACAGCTTGAATCGGACAACCGCCAGCAGGGCATCTCCAATAAACCGTTGAATGAAGTGAGTGAAAGCAGGGGAGGGATGCAGCTAAGCTTCTTCCAACTGGATGATCCCATCCTTTGTCAGATCCGGGATGAAATACTGAATTTGGACGTGAACAACCTTACTCCGATCGAGGCGCTGAATAAGCTGAATGATATAAAGAAAATAGTGAGGGGGAAATAAACAATTTTTTTATTCGGTATAAATCATCTTCTTCGTTATTCCCCCGTCGATTGTGATATTCTCACCATTGATAAAGTCATTTTCTTCCTGGCTGAGAAACAGGCACATCCGGGCGATATCTTCCGGCTTGCCTACCCTTCCTGAAGGGTGCTGTGTGTGATCTTCCGGCCGGAGTTGTTCATAATGATTGTTCTGTATCCAGCCCGGTGCAATGGAATTGACCGTGATATGCCATTCGGAGAGCGAGAGTGCCAGCGCATGTGTCAGTGAGTAAATGCCGCCTTTGGATGCTGCATATCCTTCACTTCCCGGCTCGCTCATCAGATAGCGGGTTGAACAGATATTGATGATCCTGCCGAATGGATTGGCAGTGGATTGAGACTTACGGTGAATGGCCAATAACCGGGAGGTGATAAATGCCGGACGTAAGTTAACTGACAGAATCTTATCAAAATCTTCTACGCTCGTTTCGGTGATAGGGGAGAATTCGCTGATACCTGCGTTATTGATAAGAATATCGATGTCTCCCCAAACCAGAAAGATACGTTGCATGCAGTGTTCAAGGGCCTCTTTGTCGCTTACATCGGCCCGATAGAATACTGCTCCGGTATCTTTTGCAGTCTGTTGGCCTGCCGTTTCGTTTCTGTCGCAAAATGCTACCCGATATCCCGCACGGCAGAATGCTTCTACAATGGCTCTACCTATCCCTTCGGCTCCTCCGGTAACGAATACCCGCTTTTTCTGTTCTGTGGCCGATGGTGCCGGTTTATTCTGCTGAGTAGTACCTGTTACCGGCCGGCCATATTTTTTAGCCCTTTCCCAAGCGGCTTTTCTGGCTTCATACTGCTCACGTTGTTTTTCTATATAGTTGTCTGCCATGGTCGAGTCTGTTTATTGAGGAGTACTCTTTATTTCAGGAACTCTTCTACCTTTTTATAAAAGAGTGAAAGATGATGTCCGTCTATAAATCCGTGATGAATGGTCATGGCGATCGGCATCACTAATTTTCCTTCTTTCAGTATTGCCTTCCCGGCGTTCATTAACGGATAATTGCTGCCGTGGCGATGTTCTTGCGTACAGGTCAGTGAAGTGAAGTATAAATCGGGAGTGGCGCTTAGCAATATGACATCGAGCAGATCTTTACCGCCTACCTTCTCCATATCATAAGGATTCCCATTAGGATCGATATCATTGATAATTGCTTTTGCTGTCGTATAGAAAGTCTGGAAATCGGTGTTCCACGGCAAGCGGATGGTGAAGAAGCGTCCGTTTTCTTTTACCTTTATGGGAGTCAGCATATCCACATGATCAAAATAGACCACTCTGCCTTCTGCATCTATACGAAAGCGAAACTCCGGAATTTCATTAACGGCACGTAGTACCGCATAAAGATAATGGAGGAAGAATGATTCGCCGGCAGCTTTGGCACGTGCTTTTGCTCCGGCACACTCTACTTCAGAAGTGATAGAGATTGTAGGGTTTTGAAAACCAAGAAAGAATTCGTAATTCTCTTTCCGTTCCCAGGTATTTATGTCTATGATATGTTTCATTTCTTGATTGCTTCTTTATTTTCTTTCTTCGTTTTTCTATCGTAAAAGAACATGAAGTAAACGCCGATGATAACGAACGGGATACTCAACCACTGTCCCATGTTGAGACTCATATTGTTTTCAAAGCTGACCTGATTCTCTTTGAGGAATTCTACAAAGAAACGGAATGTGAAAATAGCCGTCAGGCAGAGTCCGAAGAAGAAACCGCGATACAGCTTTTTGCTGTAATTCTTATAGAGATACATCATTACGAGGAAAAGCAGGAAGTAGGCAATTGCTTCGTACAGTTGTGCCGGATGGCGGGGAAGCATGTCTACCCGTTCGAAGATGAAAGCCCAGGGCACATCGGTCGGCTTACCGATGATTTCCGAATTCATCAGGTTGGCCAGACGGATGCAGCAGGCGGTGATAGGAGTGGCTACGGCAATCATATCCACTACATCCATGTAGTGCATTTTGGTCTTCCGGCAGTAGAGCCAGAGGGCGATCATCAGCCCCAATGTACCACCGTGGCTGGCAAGTCCTTCATAACCGGTGAATTTCCATCCTCCGTCGGGCAGAAATCTGACAGGAAGTATCATTTCCCAAAATCCTTTGAAGCTGGTCAGGTAGGTTTGCGGATCGTAAAACAGGCAATGACCCAGTCGGGCACCGATAAGGATGCCGAAGAAACAGTAGAAAAACAGGGGATCGAACTTCTTCTCATCTATCTTTTTATCACGGTATTGATAATGAACGATGATATAAGCCAAAAAGATGCCAACCGCCCATAGCAATCCGTAATAACGGACGGGGAGTCCGAAAAGATTGAACAGTTCGGGACTTGGGTTCCAATTGATAGATAATAAGAAAGTGTTCATAACTTATAAGGTTTAATTTTATGATCTGAATTTTTTAGCGACTTCCCGATAAGTGGGTACATCTATTCCTTGCTCTTCGGCGGCTGTTATCATGTCGAAGAGTAACCCTTGCACTTCGGATTCATGACCTTTTGCCATGTCTTTCTGCATGGAAGCAGTGCTTTGAGGGTCGAGTTTATCGATTACTTTAAGGTTGTAACCAACGGGATCTTCGGGAAATTCTATACCGAGTTTTTTGCCCAATGCAGCGCTCTCCGTAGAAAGGCCGATGAAGGTGTCGCGTATTTTGCCCGGTTTCTGTACTTCACCCATTGGGACGTCGTAGTAGGCACCGGTGACGGCCATTGCCGAGATGAATGACCATTTGATGAATGTATCCCGCTGAATGTCAGGCGATAGGTCTACTTTGATTCCGCTTTCCACCAGTTCGTCGCGCACGGCTTCAAGCAGTTCGGGAGATACGTCTGTGCCTTTATGTGCTCCGTATACCAGGCGGAAAATGGTTCCCATCTGAGTGATTTCTCCCGGTGCGGATACAAAGCCTACGATGTAGATGCAACCGTCCAGAACGGTAACTCCCGGCACAAGGCGTTGGATGCGTGGTCCTGTGCCATACACATTTAATATGGGAATGACAATTGTTTTTTCGTGGGCGGCACGCTTTATCAGTTCTGTAATGGAATCGACGGAATAACCTTTTACACAAACGAATATTACGTCTGCCTTTTCGTCGTATTCTTCTGCCGTACAGGCTTTCACAGCGATGGTATGATCCCCCTTCAAGTCTGATTTTAGTTTCAGACCGTTTGTTTGTATCGCTTCAAGGTGTGCCCCGCGAGCTATACAGGTAACATCTTTTCCCGCCAGAGCAAGAAAAGCGGCAATACTGCCTCCTACACCTCCGGTTCCTGCTATGAGATAATTCATAAATTATACGTTAAAGCGGAAATGCATGATATCTCCGTCTTGTACTATGTATTCTTTTCCTTCTACACCCAACTTGCCTGCCTCTTTCACGGCAGCTTCCGAACCGTATTGGATGAAATCGTCGTATTTGATGACTTCTGCACGGATAAATCCTTTTTCAAAGTCCGTATGGATCACTCCGGCGCATTGGGGAGCTTTCCAGCCCTTTTCGTATGTCCAGGCCCGTACTTCCTGTACACCGGCCGTGAAATAGGTTTCCAGATTCAATAGCTTGTAGGCTGATTTGATAAGACGGGCTACACCCGATTCCTCCAGACCTACTTCGGCAAGAAACATCTGACGGTCCTCATAAGTCTCCAGTTCGGCAATGTCCGATTCTGTTTTGGCGGCCACAATCAGAATCTCTGCATTTTCGTCCTTCACAGCTTCACGTACCATGTCTACGTATTTGTTTCCGCTTACTGCGCTGGCTTCGTCTACGTTGCAGACGTACATCACGGGTTTGCTGGTAAGCAGGAAAAGTTCACGGGCAATCTTTTGCTCGTCTTTTGTTTCGAATTGTACGGTACGGGCTGATTTCCCTTGCTCCAATGCCTCTTTGTATTTCACCAATACGTCGTAGGCCTGTTTGGCTGCTTTATCTCCACCGGTCTGTGCCTGTTTCTGCACTTTCTGTATGCGGGCGTCGATGGTATCGAGGTCTTTCAGTTGTAATTCGTAGTCGATGATTTCTTTGTCGCGTACCGGATTTACACTTCCGTCTACGTGTGTCACGTTATCATCGTCAAAGCAACGGAGTACGTGCAGGATAGCATCTGTTTCGCGGATGTTAGCAAGAAATTTATTGCCCAATCCTTCTCCTTTACTGGCTCCTTTTACCAATCCGGCGATATCCACGATTTCTACCGTAGTGGGTACGATTCGTTGCGGATGTACCAGTTCCGCCAACTTATTCAGACGTTCGTCCGGGACGGTAATTACGCCTACATTCGGTTCTATTGTACAAAAAGGGAAGTTTGCCGCTTGTGCTTTCGCATTTGACAAACAGTTGAAAAGTGTCGACTTACCCACGTTCGGCAGTCCGACAATACCACATTGCAATGCCATTTATCTATTTTGTTATTTTATTTATTATCAATGCACATTAAACAGTACGTACTGTTTAGAATATGGGCGCAAAGATAACTATTCTTTTGCAGGCAAGCAATTATGTTCTCAATTTTCATATTTCTTGTGAAATACAGTCAGCAGTATAAATCCTGCAAAAGCGAAAGGGACACCTATCAATGCAGGATATTGATAGCCAAGTCCTGCTTGCAATGCCAATCCGCCGGAGTAAGCACCGATTGCGTTTCCCAAATTGAATGCCACCTGTACGCTGGCTGCTCCCAACATCTCTCCTCCTTTTGAATAACGTATCAGCAAGACTTGTTGCGGACTGGAGAGGGCAAACAGTCCTGCCGTACAAAGACACATCAGCAATACGGACAGCCACGAAACGGATGATAAAAAGAAAATTAGCAATAGTGTGACGCAGATGCATGCCTGTACGGTAGCTGCCACTCTTCCCGGTTTGTATTTATCGGACAAACGTCCACTGGCAAGATTTCCTACAACCATACCGAAACCGGCAAGTACCATTAGAAAAGTAATGCTCTGAGGATGGAATCCGGATACATGGGTCAGTAGCGGATTGATATAACTGTACCAGCAGAATACGCCGCCGTTTCCCAACAGGGTTGCTCCTATCAACAGCCAGGGGGCGGGAGATTTAAGAAAGCGGAACTGTCCTTTTAATCCTGTATCGGGCAGGCTTTCTATTTGTGGCACCCAGCGCCAGATGTAGTAGAGTATAATCATTCCCCAACAGCCTACCAACAAGAAAGTTACACGCCATGAAATAGCGGCACTCAATGAAGTTCCCAATGGGACACCGAAAAGATTAGCTATCGTCATCCCAGCTACCATAATAGAGACGGCTTCCGAACCTTTTCCTTTATCTGCCAATTTTTCGGCAACAATAGAGCCTACTCCGAAATAGGCGCCATGTGGAAGTCCGGAGATGAAACGGGCCAACAACAGTATCCAATAGTTAGGTGCCAGAGCCGCACTTATATTTCCTACCATGATCAGCGTGACGAGTATCAGAAGAATACGTTTCAACGGATGTTTGCGGGCAAGTATCAGCATAGGTGCCCCTACGCATACTCCCAGCGCATAGGCAGAAATAAAATGTCCTGCCTGGGAGATACTGATACCGAAATCATGCGCCACATCGGGCAGAATACCCATCATGACAAATTCTGCGATACCCAATCCCAAGGTACCGAACGCCAATGCGATAAGACTTTTCTTCATATTAACTATACCAATCTTTTTACCGGCGGCAAAATTACAACAATCATGAAAAACAGCGATCAGTGCTCTCTTGTTTTTGAGCTTATCCCCTTTTTTCTTGATTTATGTCATTTTTTACATTTCGTCTATTCGGTCTTTTTGTTCTGTCTGAAAACGGCCGATTGCTTATTTTGTAGACTGAAGAAAAAGGTTTCTTATGCTCCATATACTACTTTTTGTTTATCTTTGTTGAAAATATCGTTTTGGACGGTGACTTGATGACCGGCTCTTTCTTTTTTGTAAAACAGCCTTTTATGATTTGTGCTAAAATTATGATTATATAAATTAACCTTTGTGACAATGAAAACACTTCCGATATTAAACAGTATGTTAGTGCTGGCTTCCGGGGCCGGACTTTCGGCTCAGCAGGCAAATGCTCAGCAAAAACCTCATATTATTCTGATCATGTCCGATCAGCACCGTGCCGATGCTTTGGGATGTATGGGAAATGAATCCGTCATCTCACCCAATATAGATCAGTTATCCCGGGAAGGGACCTTGTTTTGTAACGGCTATTCTTCGACACCGAGTAGTACGCCGGCACGCGCCGGGCTATTGACCGGTATGTCTCCTTGGCATCACGGTATGCTGGGTTATGGAAGGGTGGCCGAAGAGTACAAATATGAAATGCCCGCCATGTTGACGGAACAAGGCTATTATACATTCGGCATTGGAAAGATGCATTGGTTCCCGCAGAAGGCTTTGCATGGTTTTCAGGGGACATTGATAGACGAGAGCGGGCGTGCCGAGTCAAAAGACTTTATCAGTGATTACCGGTTATGGCTACAGCTTCAAATGCCGGGTGGAGATCCGGATTTGACAGGTATCGGTTGGAACGAGCACAGGGCAGGCATTTACAAATTGCCTGAAGAACTGCATCCCACAGCCTGGACAGGTAAGATGGCCTGTGAATTGATCCGGAATTACGATAACGAAAAACCGCTTTTTCTGAAAGTTTCTTTTGCACGGCCGCATAGTCCGTACGATCCTCCCCAACGGCTCTTGGATGAATATTCGGATAAAGAAATTCCGGCACCTTATATGGGGGATTGGTGTGACAGGTATGCTGCCCTGCTTGATCCGGCGAAAGCGGATAAAGACGCTCCATTTGCCAACTTTGGGACGGAATATGCCCGGAATTCCCGCAAGTACTATTATGCAAATGTGACATTTATTGATGAGGAAATAGGTAAAATAGTACAGGTCTTGAAAGACAAAGGGATGTATGACAATGCTTTAATCTGTTATGTCTCCGATCATGGGGATATGTTAGGTGATCATTATCATTGGCGGAAGACCTACCCTTATGAAGGTTCTACACATGTGCCCTATATTGTGAAATGGCCCGATTCGTTTGGTGTAAAAAAGGGAGCCCAAATAGATGAGCCGGTAGAGTTGCGGGATTTTCTGCCTACTTTTTTAGAAGTTTCCGGCGCACAGGTTCCGCAGGATATGGACGGACTTTCTTTATTGGCTTTGATGGATGAAAATAGAAAACCCGGCTGGAGACAGTACATTGATTTGGAGCATGCTACCTGTTATGCTAAGGAAAACTATTGGTGTGGTTTGACGGACGGTAAGATGAAATATATATGGAATTTCCATACAGGTGAGGAACAGTTGTTTGATCTGGTAAAGGATAGGGGAGAACAGAAAAATCTTGTGTCGGAGAAACGCTATAAACATAAACTGGAAGAATTGCGTGAGGCAATGGTGAAACACTTGAGTGAACGGGGAGAAGGGTTTGTGAAAGATGGAAAATTGGTGGTTCGGAAAGAAACTTTGCTTTATAGTCCCAATTACCCCAAGACAGAGGCAAGTGAATAAGATTGGTTTTTATATTTTGTCTATCTTTGCACGTCCATTTAGTTTGAAATTATGCAAAAGCAGAGATATGCATTGGTGAAAAAGGAATATAGGATTCCTTTTATCCTGGTTACTTCTTTATTTTTCTTATGGGGGTTTGCCCATGCCATTCTTGATGTGTTGAATAAACATTTTCAGGATGTAATGGTTATTAGCCGGGCCCATTCGGCATGGGTGCAGGTGATGTTTTATTTGGGATATTTTGTTATGGCGATTCCGGCCGGACTGTTTATTAATAAATACGGTTATCGCCGTGGTGTTGTCTTCGGATTACTGCTTTACGGGCTCGGTTCTCTATTATTTATTCCCGGAGAATATTGGATGTCGTTCAATTTCTTTCTGTTTTCTTTGTTCGTCATCGCCTGTGGTTTGGTTTTTCTGGAGACTGCTGCCAATCCCTATATGACAGAGTTGGGGGACAGGGAGACTGCTGCCAGCCGGTTGAATCTGGCCCAGTCATTCAATGGCTTGGGGTGTATCTGTGGGCCGTTGGTAGGCGGATTATTATTGTTCTCAGAAGACGGATCACCCGCCATCGCTTTGCCCTATACGTTGATGGGTATTGTGGTATTGTCAGTCGCTATGGTTTTCTCTAAGATCAGGTTGCCGGAAATAGTTCATGAAGAAGAAAACAAGGAACAGGAAAAGGTGGGAGGATTATGGTCGCATAAACTTTTTATTTTGGGTGTTGCCGCCCTGTTCTGTTATGAGATAGCTGAGATTTCCATTAACAGTTTCTTTATCAATTACGTGGTAGACGATGGCTGGATGAATGCCCGGGATGCTTCTGTCGTGCTCTCTTTCGGAGGATTGGGCCTGTTTATGTGCGGACGTTTTGCCGGTAGCTGGATTATGCAGCGCATTTGTGCAGAGAAAGTATTATTATTTTGCACCATATGCACGGTGATCACTTCTTTATTGCTTGTGCTGAACTTGGGGATGGTTTCCCTGATTGCCCTTTTCTTGGGTTATGCATTTGAAGCTATTATGTTTCCTACTATTTTTGCCCTTTCTTTGAGAGGATTGGGGAGACATACGAAGCGCGCTTCCTCATTTTTGATGATGTCACCTGTCGGTGGGGCGGTAGGCCCGTTAATGATGGGATATGTAGCCGATCAAACTACGATGTCTTTCTCTTTTATAGTGCCTTTACTCTCTTTTATGGTAGTTATGTTGTATGCTTGGAGAGTGAATGTGGCAAAATCATATTGAGCTTTTATCAAGAACCATTGTATATAATTTGACAGGTTTATCATTATAAAACATCCGGATGTTGTTAATGAAAACATGCCCATGTTGTATAAGACAACATGCCCATGTTCTGACATAAAACATGGGCATGTTTTTACTTCTTGATCCTATAGGGAAGAGAGACAGAAGTATACTTTTAAGTAGTAAAAGAGTATACTATGCTTATTTATAATAATATTAAGGAATACTTTTGAAAGACAACCAAACGGGTTTGCTTCAATCTTGGTTTCTATTAATACTCGTCACTGAGTAATATTACTTTCAGTTGCTTTTCCAACATCGACTGCGATAAAACGGTATAAATAACAACCGATACGGGAGTGCCCGGCAGTATGTCAAAGTAATTGTCGCTGAAAGAGCTTTCTGCATCACCTGTACTTAAAAATACAGCCCGTGCAAAATAATCACTTTTCAGGGTTACCTCGAAACCTCCTTCTACCGGTTTAATGTCCCGTGTAATCGATACTTTGGGATAATTGACCTCTTTTTGCTTGACTAAAAAGTATTGATTCGAATAAATGTTTTTATTCTTATCTGTAAGCTGGGCATAAATGAAAACGTCTTCTTTAGGGATATTTTTTAGTGCTTTGTCCAGTTCAATGGAAAAGAGCTTGCGGCTCGTATTGGCGGCTATCTTTACGGTTTGCCGGAAGTCGCTGATGATTTCACCTGTCAGTTTGATAACTTTTACATCGAGGGTACCGCTACAAGAAGCCGGGCGGTCGGAAACCACATAGATGTTCAGCATACCTTCCTCATCGGCAATGGGGGAGACGAGCAGATCACGATAGGCCTGACGGGCAAAGTAGTGTTGCGCTTTCCAGCGTCCGTAATAGTCGCGGCTTGCCCAGGAGGCCACCGGCCAGCAGTCGTTGTGCTGCCAGAAAAGTGTTCCCATGCAATAAGGCATGTCCCGTCGGTGGGCTTCAATAGCCGTTTTGATGGCATCTCCCTGTAATACATGATTCATGTAGAGGAAAGCTTCGAAATCTTTCGGTTGACGATATTCGTTCAACAGATATGTTTCGATCAGTCCGTTGGCATGCGCGCCACCGCGTTGGTGAGACATCATTACCTCCGAGTAGATGTCCCAGTCTTCCGGGTAGGGAGCATAGCGCTTTACCGATTCAAATTCCGGAAACGACTGGAAACCATATTCGCTGAAAAAGCGGCTGCGTGCTTTGTTGTAGCTGTTGATCGGTTCTTTGGAATGCCATACGTTCCAATAATGACGGTCGCCGTTGCGATCGTCGCTGCCGCCGTCATAACGGGCAAAAGGAGAAGAGGGCCAATAAAAACTTTCGGGAGCATATTCTTGAACGACTTCGGGAAGCGTCACGTAATATTGATCGGTAAATTGCTTCCATATCCGTTGCTCGTACTCCGGATTCTGCTGGGTATATCGCCTTTGCCATCCCCAGTTGAACCAGGCATCATTGCACTCATTGTTACCGCACCAAAGGGCGATACAAGCATGATTGCGCAGGCGCTTTATGTTGTCGATCGCTTCCTGGCGGATATTTTCAAGAAATTCGCCTTCGGCAGGATAAAGGCTGCATGCGAACATGAAATCCTGCCAAACCAGTATACCATATTGGTCGCAAAGATCATAGAAGAGGTCGTTTTCGTAAATACCTCCTCCCCAGATGCGCAGCATATTCATATTGGCATTGACTGCGTCGAGAATGGTTTTCCGGTATCTTTCTTCTGTGACGCGTGGCAGAAAATTGTCCTGAGGAATGTAATTGGCGCCTTTTGCAAAAACGGGTTGCCCGTTTAGTTCTACATAGAATGTCTTTCCGTCCTTGTCGGGTTTATTGATAATCTTTAAGGAGCGGATTCCTATTTTCTCTGTTTGGCTGTCTGTAAATCGTTCGTTGATAGATAAGTCTGTCCGGAAGTCATAACGGTACGGCTCTCCCAGTCCGTTGCTCCACCAAAGCTTCGGGTTTTTGAGGACGAAAGAAACGGTTGCTTTGCTGAGCCCTTTTTTGAGAGATAATCTTTGTTGTCCCAGCACTCTACCGGATTTATTATCCGTAATGGAGACAATGGCTTGGTCGAAATCTCTGTCTGCTTCTATTTCTACTTCTCCGGTGATGGTTGCCCGGCTTTTGTTTACTTCTTTTTGCCGGATAAAGATATTGTGAATATGTGCATCGTCCCATGCTTCTATAAAAACGGGGCGCCAGATGCCCGATGTGACCAGACGCGGTCCCCAATCCCATCCGTAATGATAGCCTGCCTTGCGGGCGAAGACGCTGACCTTCTTATCGAATACTCCGCCATTCTCCGATTGGTCATTGGATGCTTCGTAATGATAGGGAAGCGCATCCCATTTAGGGATATCCATTTTGATGGGTGAGTGGAAGTAAACTTTCAGCTTATTATCATCCGGCAGCAGATAGGGTTTTATATCGACTTGCCACTCACGGAACATATTATTGGCTGCCAGTATCTTTTTTTCGTTCAGGTAGACATCTGCATAGGTATCCAGTCCTTTGAATATGAGTCTGATAGTTTGTTTCTGCATGATTTCTGCCGGGAGAGAAAAAGTGGTTTCATAGATCCAGTCTTCTTTGTCGATCCATTGCAGCCCTCTTTCGTTGAGCCGGAAGAACGGATCTTCAATGATTTTATTAGCCAGCAGATCGGTATGTATCACACCCGGTACGGTGGCCGGATACCAGTTGGTAAGTCTTGCCTGTTTGAATTTCCAGCCTTCATTCAGTTCCTTCCGGAACGGGACGGCCATCAGTAAAGCACTGCATAGGAGTGATGAGGCCAGTAAGCCGGTACGTTTCACGGTTGATTTCAGTTCCTTCATAATATATTCGTTCTATGTGTTGTGGACTTCTATTTGCAAAAGTATGGAAAATTACCTTTATCGAATGATGAAATTTTATTGAATGCTGATACTATTCTGAATATTAGGGGCTGTTTTTCGTGTTTATACCTTATTTGTAGTACGAATTTACCACAAGTGTGGTATTTCCGGCGAACTAAAACCTCCCTATCTTTGTCGTATAATAAAAGAATGGATATTTAAATACAATATAAGTATGGCAAAGATAGCGAAAAAGCTGACGGACCTTGTTGGCAACACTCCGTTGTTGGAGTTGAGTAATTACAATGCAAGTAAAGGATTGAAAGCCCGCGTGGTAGTAAAGTTGGAGTATTTTAATCCGGCAGGAAGTGTAAAAGACCGCATTGCGCTGGCAATGGTGGAAGATGCGGAGGCGAAAGGTGCTTTAAAGCCCGGTGCCACTATTATTGAGCCGACCAGTGGAAATACGGGGGTAGGACTGGCTTTTGTTTCTGCTTCTAAGGGATATAAACTGATTCTGACGATGCCGGATACCATGAGTGTAGAACGACGGAATTTGCTGAAGGCTTTAGGGGCCGAGTTGGTATTGACTCCCGGTGTCGACGGAATGAAGGGTGCTATCGCCAAAGCGGAAGAATTGAAAGCAAATACTCCCGGTGCAGTGATATTGCAGCAGTTTGAGAATCCTGCCAATCCGGCTGTGCATGTACGGACTACCGGACAGGAAATCTGGGCCGATACGGATGGCAGGGTTGAGATATTTGTGGCTGGAGTCGGTACAGGGGGGACAGTAAGCGGCGTCGGTAAGGTGTTGAAAGCTCATAACCCTTTAGTAAAGGTAGTGGCTGTGGAACCTGCGGATTCTCCGGTTTTATCCGGCGGTAAGCCTGGTCCTCATAAGATACAAGGTATCGGTGCAGGATTTATCCCGAAAACTTATGATGCTTCGGTAGTAGATGAAATAGTACAGGTACAGAATGACGATGCTATCCGGACCAGTCGTGAACTGGCTACAAAAGAAGGATTACTGGTAGGTATCTCTTCGGGAGCTGCCGTATACGCTGCTACCAAACTTGCCGAACTTCCGGAGAATGCCGGTAAAACAATAGTAGCACTACTGCCTGATACAGGAGAACGCTACTTGTCGACGATTTTATATGCTTTTGAGGAATACCCCCTTTAAGAGTTGAAAGTTGAGAGTTGAAAGTTACTATGCAGTGCGTGTGTATAGCGCAGCTAACTTTCAACTCTCAACTTTCAACTTTCAACTCTCAACTTTCAACTAAATAAGGCTTTCAACTATTATGCGGGGCAGCATATTCTTTGGCTGTCACGCTATCAATAGGTATTTCCCATATTTTCACATTTCTTACAGCCGGGTCGGAGTATACGAATTCCCGGCTGCTATAATGTTTCATGATGATATTCAGTGCTTCCCGTTTACTGTCCATATCTTCGATGAATCCTACCTTTCCACGGCAAATGACGCTCTTGGCTTTCATACGGTAACTGCAGGCTACTTTGGGATGCTGGAATACCAGTTCGTGATCTGTGCTGAAAGTGATACACACATGGTTGTTTTGCGCCAGCATATCGATACTGCTTCCGGTAGGGCCGGAATGCAGATAGATAACTCCCTCCTGATAACCGAAATTCATGGGTATTACGTATGGATTTCCTTCCAGATCGGTGATGCCGACAAAACAGATATCGCAACGGGAGATGATCTCTTCCACTCGTTGTCTGTCTTCTATGATAACAGTTTTCATTTTAAATAATTCAATAATATATCAAATCAATAATGTGCCAATTAAATAATGTGCCAATGTGCCAATATGCCAATGTGCCAATTGCCATTCGGCTGGACAGCGCAGCTAATTGGCATATTAGCATATTGGCACATTATTCACATTATTAAACTAATGCAAAGTCGAGTTGTTTCTTTTCCAAATTGGCTCGTGCCACTTTAACAGTGATGGCATCTCCCAGGCTATAGGTGTGATTTTTACGACGTCCCCGCAGGCAATAGTTCTTTTCGTCGAACTCATAGTAGTCATCATCCAAATCGCGCATCGGTATCATACCCTCGCATTTATTTTCGTTGAGTTCTACATAAAGCCCCCATTCCGTAACTCCGGAAATTACTCCGTCGTAGGTCTGACCTACCCGTTCACTCATAAATTCCACTTGTTTATACTTAATGGAAGCACGTTCGGCATTGGCGGCAATTTGTTCCATGTTCGAGCTGTGGTCGCACAGGTCTTCGTATTTACTTTCCGAAACACTTCTTCCACCATCGAGGTATTTGGTAACTAACCGATGAACCATCATATCCGGGAAACGGCGGATGGGTGATGTGAAGTGAGTATAATAATCGAATGCCAAGCCGTAGTGGCCGATGTTGTGCGTTGAATAACGGGCCTTCTGCATGGCACGGATAGAAACTGTTTCGATCAGGTTTTCTTCTTTTTTTCCCTGTATATCATCCAACAGGTGATTGATGGATTTCGAAATATCCGTTTTAGTACCACTGGTACGCAGTTTGTATCCGAAACGCGCAATGAACTGATTCAGGTTGTCTAACTTTTCCGGATCGGGCAGGTCGTGAATACGGTAAGGCAGGACTTTGGCCTTTTTGCCTTTAGGTACACGGCCTATCTGCTCGGCTACCGTCCGGTTGGCAAGCAGCATAAACTCTTCCACTAACTTGTTGGCATCTTTTGATTCTTTGAAATAGACGCTGACCGGTTTTCCTTTCTCATCTATCTCGAATTTTACTTCGTAACGGTCGAAATTGATGGCACCGGCGGCAAAACGCTTTTCTCGTAAAGCTTTGGCAATCGTATCCAGCATCAGTACTTCATCTTTAAAGTCACCGTTTTTGGTTTCGATGATCTGTTGTGCTTCTTCGTAAGTGAAACGACGGTCAGAATAGATCACTGTATGTACGACACGGGAATTTTTCACATCTCCTTTTTCCGTGATGTCGAAGATGACGGAAAATGCGAGTTTCTCTTCGTGTGGACGCAGGGAGCAGAGGAAATTGCAGAGACGTTCGGGCAGCATCGGTATGGTACGGTCTACCAGATAAACGGACGTTGCGCGTTTCTCGGCTTCCTTATCGATGATACTTCCTTCTTTTACATAATGGGTCACATCGGCTATATGTACGCCTACTTCCCATAAATTATCTTTTAGTTTACGGATAGAAAGCGCATCGTCAAAGTCTTTGGCATCTTTCGGGTCGATGGTGAAAGTCGTTACTTTACGGAAATCTTCACGTCTGGCTATCTCTTCTGCCGTGATCTCCGCCGGGATTTTATCGGCAGCTTTCTCTACAGCCTGCGGATAAACGTAGGGCAGGCCGAATTCCGCCAGGATGGCATGCATCTCGGTTGTGTTATCCCCTGCTTTTCCTAAAATATCGATCACCTGTCCGATCGGATTTTTGGCTTTGTCCGGCCATTCGATCACCTTTACCACTGCTTTGTCTCCGGTCTTTCCACCTTTCAGTTTGTCTTTCGGAATGAAAATATCGTTGGCCAGTGTCCGGTTTTCGGTTACCAGAAAAGCATAAGACTTCTCTACTTCCAGCGTACCCACAAAGGTGTCGTTGGCGCGTTCCAGAATTTCGATCACTTCCCCTTCGGCATCATGGTGCTTGCGTTTGGCAAAAAAGGCTATCTTTACTTTATCATTATTCATGGCATGGGCCGAATTGCGTTCGGCTATGAATATGGGTTCGCCTCCGCCTTCGGGGATAAATGAGTTCTTTCCATTGCTTTTCCGTTGGAAAGTCCCTGTCATCTCGATACCGTGATTGTTGAGTTTGTATTTGTTTTTATCGACTTCCGTTATGTAGTCGTCTGCCAGCATATCCGCGAGAATATCCATGCACAGCATTTTCAGGGGATGTGTGGTAAGGTGTAATTCCGCGAAAAGATATTTAAGGCTGATAACCTCTTCCTGTTTGGTATGGAAGAAATCCATTAATATGTTTGCCAGTTCTTTTTTCTTCATTCGTTTACCGGCTTTCTTTTCTTTCTTTTTCGCCATATTTTTTAAATTATAAGTTTAGTATGCAGGCCAGGTGGTAAGTGCGTATCTTATACGCTGGTTTCTAATTATTAATAGATACAAAGTAAATGATTAAATATTAATAATTCAAGATTTTCATGTACATTTGCCCGCGAGTTGATTAATATTATAACAAATTGGGGACAGAAAATCCTACTCGGAATGAAATTTAATAATATGTCAATGTGCCAATATGCCAATGTGCCAATTACCATTCGGATAAACAGCGCAGCCAATTGGCACATTGGCATATTGGCACATTGAATAATTATCTCTTATGGCAAGTATCTTAATAACAGGAGCAAGCGGATTTATCGGCAGTTTCATTGTGGAAGAAGCATTGAAGCGTAAATTTGCTGTGTGGGCAGGTATTCGTTCGTCGAGTAGTAAGAAATATTTGCGTGAGCGTAAGATCCATTTTCTGGAATTGGATTTTGCCCATCCCAATGAGCTGAGGGCACAGTTGTCAGGGCATAAAGGTACTTATAATAAGTTTGATTACATTGTACATTGCGCCGGGCTGACCAAGTGCAGGGATAAGAAAGAATTCGATCTTGTCAATTACTTGCAGACGAAGTATTTTGTCGATACGCTACGGGAGTTGAATATGGTTCCCAAACAGTTTATTTATATCAGTACGTTGAGTGTTTTCGGACCGGTGCACGAGAAAGATTATGCTCCGATAAAGGAGACCGATATTTGTGCTCCGAATACTGCTTACGGGCTTAGTAAACTTAAAGCAGAATTGTATATACAGAGTATTCCCGGTTTCCCTTATGTCTTTTATCGTCCTACGGGGGTATACGGTCCGCGTGAGATGGATTATTTCCTGATGGCGAAATCGATTCGCAACCATATGGATTTTTCGGTTGGCTTCAAGCGCCAGGATCTTACTTTTGTATATGTGAAAGATATTGTTCAGGCCATTTTCTTAGGGATAGAGAAACAGATATCCCGTCGTGCTTATTTTCTTTCTGATGGAAAAGTCTATAAAAGCAGTGCATTTTCCGATCTGATACGAAAAGAATTGGGGAATCCATACGTTATTCGATTGAGATGTCCGTTAATTGTCCTTAAAGTTGTATCTTTGCTCGCTGAATTCGTGGCTACCCGTTCGGGAAAGAGCAGTACACTGAATTCGGATAAGTATAAGATAATGAAACAACGCAACTGGCAATGCGATATAACTCCTGTCATGAAAGAACTGGGATACGTTCCGGAATACGATCTTGAAAAAGGAGTGAAAGAGGCCATTGCCTGGTATAAGAATGAAGGATGGCTCTAGATTTATTTAAACGTGTAGAGACCCGCAAGGGACTGTTCGCTGTCGAGAAGGTGACACTGATATATAATTTGTTAACTTCCATATTGATTCTGTTCCTTTTTCAGCGGATGGATCATCCCTGGCATATGTTGCTCGACAGGGTTATGATTGCCGGTATGACGTTTCTGCTGATGTATCTCTACCGGCTGGCACCTTGTAAGTTTTCCGCATTTGTGCGTATTGCCATTCAGATGAGCCTGCTTTCTTATTGGTATCCGGATACTTATGAATTTAACCGTTTCTTTCCCAATTTAGATCATATTTTTGCTTCGGCCGAACAATGGATGTTTGGAACTCAGCCTGCCCTTCATTTTTGTTATCTTCTTCCGCAGAAATGGATGAGCGAGGCTTTTAATTTAGGCTATTTTTCTTATTATCCGATGATTCTGGTAGTTACACTGTTTTATTTCATTTACCGGTTCGAGTTGTTCGAAAAGCTTTCTTTTGTATTGGTTACTTCGTTTTTTATCTATTATCTGATTTATATATTTATTCCGGTTGCAGGTCCTCAGTATTATTTCCCGGCCATCGGGTTGGAAAATGCAGAACACGGGACATTTTTTGCCATCGGTGATTATTTCAATTATCATCAGGAGTTACTTCCCGGTCCGGGATATGAGCATGGCTTCTTTTATAATTTGGTAGAGGGGTCGCAGCAGGTCGGCGAACGGCCTACGGCTGCTTTTCCCAGTTCGCATGTGGGGATTTCTACTATCCTGATGATTATGGCATGGCGTGGCAGCAAGTGGTTGTTCGCTATTTTGATGCCGTTTTATGTGCTGCTTTGTTGTGCTACTGTCTACATACAGGCCCATTATCTGATTGATGCGGTTGTCGGGTTTGTTTCTGCATTCGTGATGTATGTCCTTGTGACGAAGATGTTCAAGAAATGGTTTGCGGTGCCGATGTTCAAGTAAGGTGAACAGGGAAGAGAATGCCGTCCATAAAAAATAAATAGTAATCGATGCTTTATTTTATTTAAAGCTCCCCCGGCATTTGTCGTTAGAATGCCGGAGGAGTCTCGCCTTATGTAGAGAAGATTATAGGGTTTTATTGTTAAGAGTACGGAGGATAATGTAATGGCAAAGATCGTTGGATTATTCTTCGCAAATATAATGAATGTTTGTATTTCCGGTTTAATTTGGCAAATAAAATGATGGGAAATGATTAAATTTTAACTTATAAAATCAATACGTGTCACGGTTTTCAGTGACAAAACTTTTTAAGGGAGATGTAAAAGTTGAGGTACGATGTGAAAGGGTATGATAAAGAGTGCGGCCCGCATGGAATTTCCGTGCGGGCCGCCTGTTATTTAAAAATGACTTAAATCGATCAGTCCGAAGTTCGGGTCTTTTTCCGGTTGCCATGTACGTACATGGATAATCGGTTCTTTGGGATTATTGAGATCTACCATCAGGAAAAGATACCCTGTGTCGCCGTAACTGGATGAAAAGTAGTCCTGTTTGATTTGGATGCCATAGATTTCTCCTCCTACTCCGGATTTACGCACTTGATTATCAGCAAAACGGATGTTGATATACTCGTTGCCTGCGAAGATGTGTTTCAGTCTTTTCATGAATTCGCTTTTCGTCTGACGGGTATATTTGACGGCATCTTTGCTCATTGGCTGGTTTTCGTTCGCCACTTTGTGTTTCAAGACGGAACCGGTGATAATCAGAGCATCATCCGAGAAGATGCTGTTGATGTAATCGTAACGTTTCAACGCATAGGCTGTTTTGTAGCTCTCGAGGAAGTTTATCAGTACCTTACGCACGTCGTCTCCCCAAGAGGTTTGATTCATGATGTCGTCAACGGCCGCTTTGTTGAGTCCGAATGAGATCGCGTCTATTTTCCCCTCTTTAGTCAGGGTGAATACAACGTCCTCGACGAATGTGCGCCGGTTGCCGTTGAAACTGAAACTCATAGGAAGGCTGCGGCAGGTGATTTCACCATTGCATTCCAGGTATTTGAGTTCAGGCTCTTTTATTATTTTGGCATTGCCATATTTGATAAGTTGATTGAACATGGAAAAACCTTCCGGCGTGCATATGGATTGTATGTTCGTATAGTTCTTAGAGCGGATTGCCTTTTCTACTTCGTCTATGGTGTTTTGGTAAATGGTGGTGGCTTCGTCGGCGAGGTAATGCATGGCGGATTCTGTCTGTTTGGCACTATCACCGGAGACAGCTTGCAGGGGCTCTTCAGAGGCGGATTCTCCCGGTTTGGGTTCGTCACCTTCCAGTTTTAAATAGCAATTGCGCATAGGGATCGGGTTTACCGATTGCATCACTTCTGCCAGTTCATTGTCGATGTTCGATTCGCCTTCGAACATGTATTCTGTTTTGATCTGCATTCCTTTGGCATTGGCTACGGCCGGCATTTCGATGATGCCCAGTCCGTCTTTTGCCGAAAAGATGTTCGACCAATCGCGCCCGTCAAAATAAGTGTAGTCGTAATTGCGGGCGGGTTTGCCTTTGTAGAGTACTTTCAGATCGATGGTTTTCAGATCCCCGTCGATATGCACCTCGTTGATAGAGACTTCCAGATGCGAAAAGATCTCATTCATTTGTTTGGGAATCCAATTGCATAGTAATTGCTCTTTGCCTTCTTCGTCTTTCATGGTGAGGAAATTGCCGTCCGGATAACTTTGCAGCAAGATAAGAGCCCAGTAATAATAACGTAGGGCATCGGCTACCTGTGCCTTTTTCTCGGCTTTTATCGCTTCTTGGGTAAAGTCGAGCAGTTTGGTTTTGCGGCCTTCGAAAATACGTTGTATCTCGCTCACTTTGATGTAGCGCATGACAGCTGCTTCCGGTTCGTTTTGTATGACGATGCGACGGGTGTTGTTCAGGGTAGCCCGTGAATAGGTGTTGATGACCGATTTGAAGGTCTCGTCCACCGTAGCCTTGTCTCCGTCTGTCCCTCCTTCGGTGAGCTGGCTGAATTGGCTGGATACATTGGTGGAAATCTGGCTGATTAATGCAGCCAGAGCTTCATTGTCGGCTTTCTTGAGCGTGGAAGCGTTTCCTGTTCCCCAAATATATTCTTTGCTGTTCTGTATTTCTTCTACAGATTGTGCACGAAGCAGTGGGAGACTGAATGTCAGCATAACAAGAAATAGCAGTTTTCTCATATTGTTTGTTACGTTATAAGAGGTTCATTTTCTTGCAAAAGTAATAACTTTTTTATAATTATGCGATTAAAGTCTATCTCTTTTTTATTCACCTTCCGGCTTTATTTTGTCGAAAATTTGGAAAAGTTCTTCTACCGATTCTGTTCTTAGCATGGCAATGCGGGTTTCCCGGAAATTTGGAATGCCTTTGAACAAGGGTGTTGCAGCCAGATGGCGGCGTATGTGTATGATGCCCCGGCGTTCGTCCAGGCGGGCTACACTGTTGAGTACCTCTTCGCGGAGTACGTTTAGATACCATTCGAAAGTTTCGGGCGGCAGTTCGTTACCTGTTTCTAAGAAGTGTTTTACTTCGCGGAAAATCCACGGCCGGCCGATGCTGCCGCGACCGATCATGATGGCATCCACTCCGTAGCGGTCAAGGCATTCCTTTGCCCGTATGGCCGAGGTGATGTCACCGTTGCCAATGATCGGGATGTGCATGCGCGGGTTGTTTTTCACTTCGCCGATCAGCGTCCAGTCGGCTTCTCCCGTGTACATCTGTGCACGGGTACGTCCGTGGATGGCCAATGCGGCAATGCCGCAGTCTTGCAATTGTTCGGCCAGATCGACGATGATCTTATGGTCGGCATCCCAGCCCAGCCGGGTTTTTACGGTAACCGGTATTTTCACGGCATCTACTACGGCACGGGTGATTTCAAGCATTTTCGGAATATTCTGCAACATTCCGGCACCGGCGCCTTTTCCGGCTACTTTCTTTACGGGGCATCCAAAGTTGATGTCCAGTATGTCGGGACGTGCTTCTTCTACGATTCGTGCGGCTCCTACCATGGCTTCGGTGTCTTTACCGTATATCTGTATGGCAACGGGGCGTTCTTCATCGCAAATCGTGAGCTTCTGCGTGGTTTTATTGACCGAACGTATCAGTGCGTCGCTCGAAACGAACTCGGTGTATACCATATCTGCTCCAAACTTTTTACACATCAGACGGAAAGCGGGATCGGTCACATCCTCCATCGGGGCTAAGAAAATAGGGTGTTCACCCAAATCTATATGGCTTATTTTCATTTGTTGTTTACTTAATTATGCGGTTTACGATTGAAGTAACTTTCTTTATCGCTGCAAAAATACGGATTAAATTGTACCTTTGCATCATGATAAATCTATTTTCAATCGTAAATTATGAATATAAATGACTTTGAGATAATGGCTCCGGTGGGTTCCCGTGAGTCGCTTGCGGCAGCTATTCAGGCGGGAGCCGATTCCATTTATTTTGGTATTGCCAATCTGAACATGCGTGCCCGTTCGGCCAATACTTTTACGATTGACGACTTGAGGGAGATTGCCCGTACCTGTGACGAACATGGGATGAAGAGTTATCTGACGGTAAATACGATCATATATGATGACGATCTGGAGCTGATGCGCACCATTGTGGATGCGGCAAAGGAGGCCGGTATTTCTGCCGTGATTGCTGCTGATGTGGCGGTGATGAGCTATGCCCGTCGGATCGGTCAGGAGGTGCATCTTTCTACTCAGTTGAACATATCGAATGTGGAGGCGTTGCGGTTTTACGCACAATTTGCCGATGTGGTGGTGCTTGCCCGTGAATTGAATCTGGAACAGGTGGCCGATATCTACCGTCATATCCGGAAAGAGAATATTTGCGGTCCTTCGGGGGCACAGATACGCATCGAGATGTTCTGTCACGGTGCATTGTGCATGGCGGTTTCGGGCAAATGTTATCTTTCATTGCATGAGATGAACAGTTCGGCCAATCGGGGTGCTTGCATGCAGGTGTGCCGCCGTTCTTATGCGGTGCGCGATAAGGAGACCGGTGTGGAATTAGAGGTTGATAACCAGTATATTATGTCTCCTAAAGATTTGAAGACCATCCACTTCATGAATAAGATGATGGATGCCGGTGTGCGTGTATTCAAAATAGAAGGCCGTGCTCGCGGGCCGGAGTATGTACGTACGGTGGTGGAGTGCTATAAGCAGGCCATTCAAGCCAATCTGGAAGGCACGTTTACCGATGAGAAGATCGCTGAATGGGACGAACGTCTGAAAACAGTGTTCAACCGTGGCTTTTGGGACGGTTATTACTTAGGGCAACGCTTGGGTGAATGGACGAAAAATTATGGTTCGGCCGCTACGGAACGCAAAATTTATGTGGGGAAAGGAATCCGGTATTTCAATAACATCGGGGTTGCGGAGTTTTTGGTGGAAGCGGCTGAGCTGAATGTGGGTGATAAGCTGTTGGTGACCGGTCCGACTACCGGTGCGCTGTTTGCCACACTTGAGGAGGCTCGTGTAGATTTGAAGCCCGTGCAGACCGTAAAAAAAGGAGAGCGTTTCTCCATGAAGCTGGATAAAGTACGGCCGAGTGATAAGCTCTATAAACTCGTTTCAACGGAAGAATTGAAGAAATTTAAAGGAATTGAATAATAATGTGTCAATGTGCCAATATGTCAATGTGCCAATTTTCCCTGCGGCATATGTTATGACAGCGTAGCCAATTGGCACATTGGCATATTGGCACATTATTTAATTGACAAATTATTTTTTATGGATAAATATATTTATGAACTGGAGATGAAGGTGCGCGACTATGAGTGCGACCTGCAGGGCATTGTTAATAATGCCAATTATCAGCATTATTTGGAGCACACCCGTCATGAGTTTCTTTCTTCTGTCGGAGTTAGTTTTGCCGTACTTCACGAGCAGGGTGTCGATCCTGTTGTAGCCCGTATCAATATGGCTTTTAAAACTCCTTTAAAGAGTGGTGATGAGTTTGTCTCTAAACTTTATATGAAGAAGGAAGGGATCAAATATGTATTCTATCAGGATATCTTTCGTAAAAACGATCAGAAAGTAGTGGTGAAATCAACGGTTGAGACGGTCTGTGTGGTGAACGGACGTTTGAGTAACAGCACATTGTTTGATACCGTTTTTGCACCTTACCTCTGATGAGTAGTCCTGAAGAGTGTATTTGCAGCATTGCCTTGACGCAGATTCCGGGAATTGGGCATATTTGGGCCAAGAAGTTGCTGGATGGGGTTGGAAATGCTGTTGATGTGTTTCGCTATCGAAAAGAACTTCCCGATCGTTTGCCCGGTGTCAATAGCCGTGTGGTAGAGGCTTTAGATTGTCCGCAGGCTTTGTCGCGTGCTACACAGGAGTTTGAATTTGCAGAGAAGAATCATATTTCGTGCCTTGCTTTCACTGACGAGCGATATCCCTCCCGTCTCCGTGAATGTGATGATGCTCCTGTCGTACTCTTTTTTAAAGGTGCGGCCGATTTGAATTCTCTGCGTGTCATCAATATGGTAGGTACTCGTAATGCTACCGATTATGGAAAACAGCTTTGTGCTTCTTTTCTTTGTGATCTGAAGATCCTCTGTCCGGACGTACTTGTGGTAAGCGGCCTTGCTTACGGTATCGACATTCATGCCCATCGCGCTGCTTTGGCCAATGATCTTTCTACGGTCGGAGTATTGGCACACGGTCTCGACCGTATTTATCCTTCTGTCCATCGGAAGACGGCTGTTGATATGCTGCAAAAAGGCGGTCTTTTAACGGAGTTCCTTACCGGAACCAATCCTGATAAGCATAACTTTATAAGTCGTAACCGTATTGTGGCAGGTATGTCCGATGCCACAATTGTGGTGGAATCTGCTTCTAAAGGAGGCTCGCTGATTACTGCCGACATTGCCGAGAGCTATCATCGCGACTGTTTTGCTTTTCCCGGCCGTACGATGGATGCCTCTTCTATCGGCTGCAACCAGTTGATCCGGGATAATAAAGCGGCTCTTCTTCTATCGGCCGAAGATTTTGTAAAGGCTATGGGCTGGGGAGTTTCCCCTGTCTTTTCAAAAACGGAAAGTATTCAACGAAGTTTGTTTCTTGAATTGTCGGAAGAAGAACAACAGGTTGTTTCTATTCTTGACAAGCAGGGCGATCAGCAGATAAATACGTTAGTGGTAAAAGCGGATATTCCTGTGCATAAGATGAATGCCATACTTTTTGAGTTAGAAATGAAAGGGGTGATACGTGTATTGGCAGGCGGTATGTATCAACTGCTTCGGTAAAGAGCAAAAAAAAGGAGCAACGCCTTGCTCCAACCTTTGTTAACCTTAAATCTAATACTATGAAAAAAATCACATTGCAAATGTAAAGTTTTTGCCTGTTCCCACCAAATTTTATTCTTGATATTGGTTCTCTTTTAATTTCTTTCACGGTTTTTCACTGTTATCGTACACGAATGCACTCAGGATAGGTATATTCAATGTAATTTAAGCTCTTTATCCCGAAGAATCGGGAAAGGTGAATGTGCATAAGAACATCGTTTATGGAGGATAAATACAGTTTGATTTGCGAACAATAGTCCTATGGCAGGGTTGCGTACAAGTCTGTTTGAGAAATGTTGTGATTTCAGATACGTGTAAGTGCATGGAGACGGAAGGGCGGGAACGGCCCTTCACTCTGTATCACCGATGAATAGGGAGTTTGATTAAAAAAGGTGAAGCCTGTGAAGGGGGGCGAAATATATAGAATAAGCATGCTGAAAAATAAAAAACGTTTGCCGGAAAAAAGATGTTACGTCTTTTTTTGAAACTTGTACATCTTTCTCTTGAAACCTGCTACATCTTTTTTTGAAAGATGCTACGCTTTTTAAAAAAGATGCTACGCTTTTTCACGCAGAAAGTTAACGGGCTGAAGTTGTAAAGTTGCAAATATCTTCCAATCGTTTCACGAACCCTTTCAGTACCGTAAAATAGTTGCCGGAGTGTTGCTTAAGTTCATTTTCATCTTCTATATTTGTTGCATCGAGATAATCGGTAGATGCAAAACAAGAGAAATTTATTCATGAAAAAGTAATGTCTTTCGTATTGTATTGGAGGAATCTCTTTTTGGGTAGATATGGCATTTATTAAAGATAAACGCGACTGTTACGGCAATGAATTGGAGGGCAATGAATTGGAGAATGAAACAGGATGTATGTACCGGTGGAATTTAGAAACAAATAAAACAATAATATAAACTTTAAAAACAAGAAGTATGAAGACATTTATTTTTTCAGCATTGGCATTGGGAGTGATGGCTGGTTGCTCAAATACAGAGATTGAGGATGTGGTTGATAGTGGGGAACCGGTAGCGATTACACTGAATGCAGGAGTAGAAACAGCAGTAGTGGTAGGGACGAGAGCTGCTATTGGAACAGATGAGCTGTTTAAAGCTACAGTATTGGGATGGGAAGGTGATAATGTTGCTGATTATAAGGTCGCACCTACATGGACGGCAATATCCAGTGATATAAAAGCGTCTTCTGAAGTAACTAATAATATAACTTTAACGAATACTCAATATTATAAATCAGATGGAACCCATACTTTTATGAAAGCTTTTTATGTAAATGGTGAAACTCCTGTTGCTGATACTGATAGTTGGATTTATAACTTGACAAAGAAAGATGGAACATTAGACATCTTAATGGCATCTGCCATTAACGGTGATAAAAATACGCCTGCTGCTTCATTTGCTTTTAAGCGGCCGTTGACAAAATTGATATTTAAGGTGGTTGCCGGTGATGGATTAGCTGATAATGTAACACTTACCTCTATTGAGGTAAAAGATATGTGTGTACCTGAAAAAATAAATCTTGGTACTGATGAAGTTGTTTTTGGAGAAACGCTTGCTACGCCTTTGTCTATAGGTGTTACTGCAAGTACTTCAATAACTGCAACTGAAACACCGGTAGGGCATGCCATCATGGTAAAACCTATCGCAGGTACATTTGTTATTAGTGTGACAACAAGTACAAAAACTTATGATAATGTTACTGTAACTTTAAATTCTGTGGCAGAGCATTTAGACGGCGCAGGTGTTGCATACACTGTAACTTTAACATTTAAAGAACAGATTTCGGTCAGTGCTTCTGTTGCTGATTGGAGTGAAGGTACAGGTTCTGCTACTATTGGATAATTGTTTTTATAAATGTAGTATAACCATCTAATGAATTCCTCAAGAAAAGTTTTTATATCTTTTCTTGAGGAATTTTTTATATAATGCTTTGTGTGTAAAAATATTATTGTACTTTTGTGGAAAACATAAACAAATAAATAATATATCGTTATGTCCGGCCTCTCCACTTGTGGAGTCACGATGAACTGTTTGGAATGTCCCAAGGCAGTGACAAATTCTATTGTTCATGCTTCTCATCCGAGAGGGTTTCACAAGCCGGCTCAGAAGTGTGAAGAGAACATTATTATTTTTTTGCTTAAAGGTGAAGTTCTTGTCAATAGTCAGGAATATGCCGGTACTACATTGCGGGCCGGCGAATTTATTCTTCAGGCAATCGGTTCGAAGTTGGAGTTGCTTGTTATGGAAGACGCTGAATGTGTATGCTATAGCTTTAATAAACCTGAATTCTTTTGTGAGGAGCGTTATAATCATATAAAAACTCAAGTGACTCCTCCCTTGATCTTTTCTCCATTGAAAATAGTGCCGGAATTGAAACATTTTCTTGAAGGTTCTGCCAGCTATTTATCTAAAGACAAGATATGTCGCGAGCTATTGTCACTCAAGAAAAAAGAACTTGCTTTTATTCTTAGTTCCTGTTATTCCGATTATGAGTTATCCACTTTAGTACATTCATTGGCCAAGTATACCAGTAGTTTTCAATACTTTGTCCTCGGCAATCATACGAAAGTAAAAACAGTGGAAGAATTTGCCCACTTGGGTGGATATACGGTTACTACTTTTCGTCGTATATTCAATTCTGTATTTCATGAACCTGTCTATGAGTGGATGATGAAACAACGTAAAGAAGGGATCATTTACGAACTTCGCTATACGAAAGCTACCATTTCTGAGATTTGTTACAAATACGGATTTGAATCTTTACCTCATTTCTCAAATTTCTGTAAGAAAAACTTTGGAGCTTCTCCTCGCAGCATACGTTTAAGCGAATCGCAGTAAGTTTTGGGAGTATAAAAAAGGGCATCGCTTCACAGCGACACCCTGCCTAAATGGACACTCAGCAGTCTATAAAGATACACACTTGTACTTTTTGTTTATTGACTACCGGTATCCTCTCTTACATAAGGGATGATAAAATTCTATTAACGATTGGACGGAATTGTTAGCTTGTTTAAATAATTTATATTCATAATCATTTTTTTCTTTGTGTGTAACTTATTAATATAATTCCTATTACATGTGAAAACGAACAATAATATGTAATATTTAGTCGGAGTGCCGATAATATAAGAGCGTGAGACCGAAACATTACTCCTAAACGAGGCTCGACCAAAAGCCTAACTCTGGATCAATGAGTCAGCCCACACTCCCTTTATTGGTATATACGGGGAATTTATCTGTACGTATAAAAGCGTGTAGATATAACATATATATGCAATAAAGGTTGCGGGACTTTCTCTGTGCCAGAGTTCCAGAAATGAAATTGGTCGATTTCGTTTAGGCACAAATATTAGTTCGCAACAGAAGATGTACTACTGATAGTTAACGTCACCTGTGCTTGTATACGTTATGCATCTCCTTTTCCATTTGCAAATATAATGCATTAATATTATATTACAACCGATAATAATCTATTTATTTTCTTAATTCCTAAGAAAAATGGTTAACCTTGTTTTTAAGAAAACATCTTTTTCTATCATAGAGACAAGTTTATAGGTGAAATAGAACAGGAATATATGCTTATTTTCATGAAAGAAAGTGTCTTGATTTTACGATGAAAAGCTTATACGAATCCGTAGCGGCTATTCTATGGATTAGTGAATATTCAAAGTTTTTTCGGTCGGTTCTATTTGATGCGGAAGTAAAGGACTGGTCCTAAAGAAAGAACTCCTTTAAATGTATTTTGCAATCTTTTAAAATCATTTTAGAAAGTATTACCGTCAATGCGAATAGCAAGTTTTACGTGATTTCTCTCTTTATTTGCAAACTCTGAATGGTTAATCCTGAAAGACAGTATCCTATGTTGAATTTTAAATTTAGTATTATGAGACATTATTTTACAAGTAGATTGTTTCTATTTTTGTTTGTTCTATTCGGCTGCGTGATGGCAACCAACGGGCAGAGTCTGAAAACCGTTAAAAATTGGAATTTCTTATCGTGGAGTGAAACAACTTTAGCTAATCTGGGGGCAGATGCCACCAGCTGGGAAGCAGAAATTGACGCTGATACGCAAGTTCTTAAGCGTTATAAGAATTTAGAGACGGTGGATGCCAAAAATGTCCTGAAAGCTAATGGGGTAGTGATTGCAGAGACCGATGGCATTCTCTTTCCTGCACTGACCAAAGGAAATTTGAGTCTTCGTATAAATATGGGTGATGATGGTATCCAGTTAGGAAGTAAGAATCTGGAAGTGACAATCAAAGAGCTGAAAGCTGGACAGCATGTTACCATTATTCTGAAAAGTGCGAATGCGACAAGTGGACGCGGTATCAGCGCCATAACGAACATGACAGGTACGGTGGGATCTGACACTTATAAGACCGGCAATGATGGTGAGAATACTTATGAGTTAGTAGTCGCTGCGGATGGTGATGTGAAGTTCAAATACAATGAAGGTGTTATCTTGAAAAGTATTACAGTATCCGAAGAAACGGTTGCACGTAAAGTAGCTTATATTTATGATTCTTCTTATGCCGGTTATGTACTCGATGAAGACCCTGTACATGCTGCATTGATTGACGCCTATGAGGTAACGGATATCGATGTGAAATCTTTAGATGGTTCTACGGTAAATGAATTACTTGGTTATGATCTGGTATTTTCTTCTGAGGCTGTTGGTGGTAAACATGCGTATGGGTTGAAGTTGGAGACCGTTGTAAATAAAGTGCCTATGCTCAATCTGAAGTCATTCTATTATTCTTCAGACCGTTGGGCATGGGCTACGGGGCAGAATCCGGATAAAGGAACTAATACGATGATTATATTGGAAGCTTATCGTAATCATGCTATTTTCAATGGAGTGGCCATCGCAGAAGACGGTACATGTGTTATTTTTACCGAGAGCGATGCCAGCAACAATCAAGTGCAAGCTTATAAAGATCCGGGTGCAATCATTGCTGATGACATTGTTATGGCAAAAGATGGAACAGGCACTTATAATACCATTCATGAACATGGTACGACAAATAAGTATATGTTGATACCGTTTGCCAGTAATCTGATCAGGGGGATTGATGCCAATGCAATTAGATTGTTGCTGAATGCGGCCGATTATCTGATTGCCACGAAGGAAGTATATGTTGAGCCGTCGGATCCGGTAGCTGCTCCGGTTATTTCGGATGTTGTTAATGGAAACGCTAAAACAGTGACTATTACTACTGCAACAGAAGATGCCGCAATTTACTATACTTTGGACGGTACTGTTCCTACTATTGAAAGTATCCTATACACGCAACCATTTGATGTTTTGAAGCCGTGTTCGGTAACGGCTTTTGCTGTGAAAGAAGGAATGCTCGATTCAGAAGTAGTGTCGAAGGATATTGAGAACGAAAATTATATTGCACGAAACAAAACGTTGTTATGGGCCAATTTCAAGGATCAGCCGGAAGAATGGGGAGTAACCGGGGATATAATCGGTTCCGGAAAGACGGATGAAAAGACAATCGCAGGATTTATAATCGGAAGCAAGGGGCAGCGTGTTAATCTGCAGGCTACAGGTGTGTCCGAAAAGATCGGTGATACTTACGGTCCCGCTACAGAAGAAGATATGGGAGCGACAAGCTATGCAATGTCTTTCCTTACAGGCTCTGCCAGTGGCTATATAATTACTCCGTCTGTAGTAGCCGGACCTTTTGATGTTGCTATTTGGTGGTGTACGGCAAAGAGTGCATCTTACACTGAGAAATTGACTATATCTGTGAAAACTGCGGATGCAGAGGAGTGGACAGAACTTGAAACGATCTCTAATAAAAGCTATAAGAGTGTTCGTAAGCAAATTGTATCTTATGATGGAACAGAGCCTGTACAAGTTAAGATAACTTGTGCTTCCGGAAACGGCTCTAACAACAATGCGATGATATTCGATGTTAAGCTGTTGGGTGAAGGGGCAGATCCGGTAGCTACTCCGGTTATTTCGGCAGAAGCAAATGGAAATGCCAAGACAGTAACCATCACTACGGATACGAAAGATGCTATTATCTATTATACGATTAATGGAACAGATCCTACGATTGCCAGCACGCAATATACAGAACCTTTTGACATCTTGAAGCCTTGTACAGTAAAAGCATTTGCCGTGAAGAAAGATATGGCAGATTCGGATATAGCTTCGGAAGATATTGAGAATGAAAATTATATCGCACGGAATAAAACCCTGTTGTGGGCCAATTTCAAGAACCAACCGGAAGAGTGGGGAATAACCGGGGATATAATCGCTTCCGGAAAGACGGATGAGAAAACGGTTGCAGGATTTATAATCGGAAGTGAAGGCCAGCGTGTAAACCTCCAAGCTACCGGTGTTTCTGAAGAAATAGGCGGAAATTATGGTCCGGAGACAGAAGCCGATGCCGGTGCGTCGGGTTATGCTATGTCATTCTTGACAGGAACGGCCAGCGCTTATATGATTACTCCTTCTGCCGTAGCCGGACCGTTTGATATTGCTATCTGGTGGTGTGGTGCAAAATCAGCTTCCAATACGGAGAAGTTGACCGTATCGGTGAAAACGGTGGATGCTGAAGAATGGACAGAACTGGGAACACTTTCTAATGATGCTTATAAGAATATCCGTAAACAAGTGATTTCTTATGAAGGAACAGAACCGGTATTGGTTAAGTTTGCTTCTGCTTCGGAAAACGGAAAGAACAATAATGCGATGATATTCGATATTAAATTATTAGGTGAAGGTGAAGATCCGGTACTGCCGGTGGCTACTCCGGTCATTACGACAGAAGATACTGCCGATGGGAAAATGGTCACGATTGCTTGTGAAACAGAAGATGCGGCTGTCTACTACACTTTGGATGGCACTGAACCTACAGTAGAAAGTAGTCTTTATGCAGAACCGTTTGAGACGAAATCATCTTGCACAGTGAAAGCTATCGCAGTGAAAGAGGGTTTCCCCGATTCGGAAATTGCCGAACTGGATATTACTATCGCTACTTCCATTATTTCTGAAACAGTTTCTAAAGTTATCTTATCCCGCTCTTATTTCACTGTTGGTGGAGTGAAGCTTGAAGCTCCGGTAAAAGGATTGAATATCGTAAGAACGGTGTTTGAAGACGGAGTGATCGAGATGTCCAAGGTAATAGTGGAATAGTTCACAATTTCTCTTATTCAATAGGTATATATAAAAATCCCTGCCGGATGACCCGGCAGGGATTTTCTGTTATTAATCAAATGCTAAGTTATACGCTTAGTCTTTCAGTTTTGCGAGGATGAAATCGCGGTTCAAACGAGCGATGTTGCTGATAGAAATGTTCTTCGGACATTCAGCTTCACATGCACGGGTATTTGTACAGTTACCGAATCCGAGTTCGTCCATCTTAGACAACATGGCTTTTGCGCGGCGGGCAGCTTCTACCTTTCCTTGCGGAAGCAGGTTCAACTGGCTGACCTTTGCCGAAACGAACAACATAGCCGAACCGTTCTTACATGCAGCTACACAAGCACCGCAACCGATACATGCAGCAGCATCCATAGCTTCGTCAGCAATGTCTTTGGAAATCAAGATAGCGTTAGCGTCTTGTGGAGCGCCGGTATTTACGCTTACATAACCACCTGCCTGCATGATTTTGTCATAAGCAGAACGGTCTACCATAAGGTCGCGGATTACCGGGAAGCCGGCGGAACGCCAAGGTTCTACAGTGATTGTATCGCCATCTTTGAAACGGCGCATATACATCTGGCAGGTAGTGGCGCCTGTTGCAGGACCATGTGGATGTCCGTTGATGTACAAAGAGCACATACCACAGATACCTTCGCGGCAGTCATGGTCGAATACGATCGGTTCACCGCCATCGTTAATGATTTGTTCATTCAGGATATCCAGCATTTCGAGGAACGAAGTATCGCCCGGGATATCTTTCATTTGATATGTTTCAAAAGCACCTTTTGCTTTCGGGCTTTTCTGACGCCATACCTTCAGTGTGAAACTTATATTTTTATCCATTTTTGTTTTCCTTTAATTGATTAGCCGATTAAGATTTGTAGTTACGAGTCTGAACTTTCACGAACTGATAGTTCAAATCTTCTTTGATCAATTCCGGTTCTGAATCTTCACCGGTATATTTCCAGCAAGATACGTAAGAGAAGTTCTTATCGTCACGCAAAGCTTCGCCTTCCGGAGTCTGGTACTCAGTACGGAAGTGACCGCCGCAAGATTCTTCACGGTTCAGAGCATCGCGGGCCATCAACATACCTACTTCGATAAAGTCGATCAGACGGAGAGCCTTTTCAAGTTCTACGTTCAGTTCGTTTACTTCACCCGGGATGCGTACGTTGGTCCAGAAGTCTTTTTTCACTTCTTGGATACCGCTCAAAGCTTTCTGCAAAGATTCTTTGGTACGAGCCATACCTACAAAATCCCACATGATGTGACCCAATTTCTTGTGGATGGAGTCAACAGAGTGTTTACCGTTAACGGCTTTGATTTTCTGAATCTTATCCTTGACAGCTTTTTCGGCTGCTACGAATTCCGGAAGGTCGGTAGAGAAACGCGGAACCTGGATTTGATCGGCCAGATAGTTTTGGATAGTGTATGGCAATACGAAATATCCGTCGGCCAGACCCTGCATCAACGCGGATGCACCCAAACGGTTGGCACCGTGATCGGAGAAGTTGGCTTCGCCGATAGCGAACAGACCCGGAATAGAAGTCATCAATTCATAATCTACCCAAATACCACCCATTGTGTAGTGGATAGCGGGGAATATCATCATCGGAGTTTTATATGGATTCTCGTCGGTGATTTCTTCGTACATATCGAAGAGGTTACCATAACGGGCACGAACCACATCCTCACCCAGACGATCGATGGCATATTTGAAATCAAGGAAAACGGCCAAGCCGGTATTGTTTACACCGAAACCTGCATCGCAACGTTCTTTGGCAGCACGTGATGCCACGTCGCGAGGTACGAGGTTACCGAATGCCGGATAACGACGTTCCAGATAGAAGTCACGATCTTCGTCGGGTATATCATTCGGTTTTTTAGTTCCTGCCTGCAATGCTTTGGCATCTTCGATCTTTTTCGGAACCCAGATACGACCGTCGTTACGGAGAGATTCAGACATCAGCGTCAGCTTAGACTGTTTGTCGCCGTGAACAGGGATACAGGTCGGGTGGATCTGTGCAAAACAAGGATTAGCAAAATAAGCACCCTTTTTGTAGCACTGGATGGCAACAGAACCGTTGGAGCCCATTGCATTGGTTGAAAGGAAGAAAGCATTTCCGTAACCGCCTGTACCGATAACTACGGCATGAGCAGCGAAACGTTCAATTTCCCCGGTTACGAGGTTGCGGGCAATGATACCACGGGCGCGTCCTTCGATTATAACAAGGTCGAGCATTTCATAACGGGTGAACAATTTTACAGTACCTTTCTGTACCTGACGGCTCAATGCTGAATAAGCGCCCAGCAACAACTGCTGTCCGGTCTGGCCACGGGCATAGAATGTACGTGATACCTGCGCACCACCGAAAGAACGGTTGTCGAGCGTACCACCGTAGTCACGGGCAAAAGGAACACCCTGAGCTACACATTGGTCGATGATGGCATTGGATACTTCTGCCAGACGGTAAACGTTGGCTTCGCGTGCACGATAGTCACCACCTTTGATTGTATCGTAGAAAAGACGGTATACAGAGTCGCCGTCATTTTGATAATTCTTAGCTGCGTTGATACCACCTTGTGCTGCGATGGAGTGAGCACGGCGTGGAGAATCCTGGATACAGAAGTTGAATACTCTGAATCCCATTTCACCCAGAGAAGCGGCTGCAGATGCGCCGGCAAGTCCGGTTCCTACAACGATAATGTCGAGACGACGTTTGTTGGCAGGATTAACAAGTTTTTGGTGAGCTTTATAGTTACTCCATTTTTCGGCTAACTGGCCTTCAGGAATTTTAGAATCTATTTGAGTCATAATGCTATTTACGATTTAATCATTTACAATTTTAAAATTTAGCAAGAAGCGCCGCATAACGATTGAACGTAGAATACGACTACTACCAGTGCAAAGCAGATGACAACGATTGTTGAATAGATGTTAGAGATGCATTTCCAACGATTGATCCAAATCTTGTTGTTCCAGCCCAGTGACTGCATAGAACTCCAGAAGCCGTGAGTCAGGTGGAACCAGAGAGCGGCCAGCCAGATAAGATAAAGCACTACGTATACCGGATTAGAGAAAGTGTTGGTGATGTGATAAACACCGTCGGCAGCATAAGTAGTATCTACTACTGCACCCATGTTGTGCATCAATTCGGGGAGCTGCATTTTAGCCCAGAAATTGAACAGGTGAAGACCTAAGCCCAGAACCACGATGATACCTAAAACAAGCATGTTTTGTGAAGCCCATTCCACAGTTTTGGGTTTATCTACTACGGCATAGCGTTCGCTGCCGCGTGCTGCACGATTCTGAATCGTCAGCCAGAAGGCATAGATAATGTGAATCACGAAGAGGGCAGCCAGTCCTAAGGTAGCCACCAACGCGTACCAGTTTGCTCCCAGGAACTCACAAACCAAGTTGTAACCCTCAGCCGAGATGATCGCAACAAGGTTCATCGCCATGTGAAACGTTAGAAACAGGACAAGGGCGATACCGGTAACGCTCATCACCACTTTCCTTCCTACAGATGAATTACTTAACCACATAAATGATTGATTTTAAATTATTTAATTGTTAGAACTATAATTTCTGTTTTACGAGCCTTCTTTCTCATTGTGCAAAAGTACACGAAATACATTGATTAACCAAAGAATTAAAGAAATAATTCTTTAATCCTGAATGTCCGGAGAGGATGGGGTAAACGGGACGATCGGTTGGGGGTATAAAGGATTTGTCGTGAATCTGTTAGAATAGTAAAATCTTTGTCTTTAAGAAGTTAGCTTTTGGAGTCGTTATCATGCTTATATTTAATTGGTCGTTTTCCGAGGTTTCCTCTAATTCTCTTTTCTGTGCATGAATTAAGAAGAAAACAAGTCAAATGGACATCATTTATAATACTTTGTAAATAAGAGTATTACCGTACCTTCTGATATGTTTATGTGAGCCTTGCTATCTGGGCTCATGGGCACAGATATGCAGGAGGAGATAAAGAAAAGACCATTTTCACTAAAGATAGCAAGAAAAATAAAATACTCTAAGTGATATAAATAGATAGAGATATAGTTATATACATTTGGATATCAGCATGATGTGTTGTATCCCAGCTCTTGTTCGGAGGGTGGAAGATGGAAGATTGAAATCCATTTACGTGGGAGAAGTATCCGACTGATCCGAAGAATGAGAAGGGGATTCGGATGAAGCTTTGTCCGTTATCGGGTAAAAAGAGCGGTTTCTATTCTGTTTTTAAAGCAGTAATTTTTTCACCTCTGGCTGCACGTGTACGAAGGGCACGTGGAGAGTCTCCAAAGGAAGCTTTGCAGAAATGTGCAAAATGTGATAAAGAGTCGAATCCGTAACGATTACTGATCTCGGTGATCCGTTGTTTGGTATGCTGGAGGTCTTCCAGGATGCCTTCTCTTTTCTTGCTCAGAATCCATTCGTATACAGGTACGCCATACATGTTCTTGAATAAACGGCGAAAAGTGGTAGTGGTATAGCCTCCCAGGTGTGCAAATTCCTCTACGTTTTTCACCTTTTCGTAATTCTGCATGACGAAATATTGGAAACTTTCCGTATAGCTGCTGATGGGATAGAAAAACTTGCTCAACTGGGGTATCGGGTAATAACAGATGATCAGATACATCAGTTCCTGACATTTCAGATCGATGAATGCGCCGCAAGGCATCTGTTCATCGAGGTAATCACAAATATCTTTCATGAAGTTGGTTATGCGTTGTGTCATAACCAATGGTGTATAAGTTAGCGGAGCTTCTGATTGTTGCAGGATCTCATGATAGCGCTGTTCACAGATCAGGGGTGGTTCGTTGAACCAGTACACTACATAATTTACGTCTGTTAGTGCCAGTAATTCTAATTTGGAGCCGATGGACTGGAGAATAAATTGTCCTTCACGTAATGTGGTGCCGGGATACTCTTCACTGTTGACCAGTAATTCTCCTTGTAGTATAAACAGGATACAATTTTGTGTGCATTTGTCGGGCGGAAAATGTTGTCCTTTGGGAAACTTCCGGTGAACAAGTATGCCTTCTGTAGCTTTGGGACATTGTGCACAATCTGTCTGTCTATTACATTGAGTTTCTCTGGCCATGAATTAAAGTTAGGTGTCAGGGTAAATAATACTTAGGGAACAAAGATAGGTTTTTTTTGCGAAAACTCTGTCTTTTTAATCTATCTTTGCTGCAAAATAGTAAATTAGTAGAAAAATGAAGAAATTTGTGCTTATTTGTTTTTGTGTGCTTTCTTCGGTAGGGGGATATGCTCAGAACTGGGATATCAATACGTTACATAAAATAAACAGTCTTGATAGTAAGTTTGCGAGGAATTATAGCAAAGCCTTTTCTAAATCGGCACCTTATATTGCGGTAGGTGTACCGGTGGCGATGGCTGTATATGCAGGTATCGATAAAGATAAAGAGTTGCTGAAAGATGCCATTTACATCGGTACGAGTGTGGCCGAGGCAGTCGTGATTACGTATGGTATGAAATATGCTTTTGACCGTGAGCGTCCCTACGACCGTTATCCGGATCGGGTAGATGCACGTAGTCATGAATCGAGTCCTTCGTTTCCTTCCGGTCATACGGCAGCAGCCTTTTCACTGGCTACTTCTTTGAGTATCCGCTATCCTAAATGGTATGTGATAGCTCCATCTGCTTTCTGGGCATGTTCTGTGGGATTCTCAAGAATGAATGAAGGAGTACATTACCCGTCGGATGTAGCAGCAGGAGCTGTGATAGGGGCCGGTTGTGCGGTAGCCAATATTTATGTGAATCGCTGGCTTAACAAGTGGTTGTTCGGTGAGAAGAAGAAGGTTACAATAAGTTATTGACGACATACGGTGAATGACGAACAGACCATGCTTCCTGCAGCCTGTTCGTCATTCACCGTATATCGTTTTCCGTTATAGAAACGTTATTTCAATATCTTTTCGTACTCTTTGTCATTTAAGATTTCCAGTGCCCGCTCCACACTCTTATTGGTGGCATTCATTACTTGGAAATATTCATTCATATCCCATAAGTCACGGGCTATCAAAGCTTTCAGCTGCGCTTTAATCAGTGGCAGGGCTTTGTTGTACTGCTCTTCGTTGAATTCAATCTTTTCTTTATCGGCAGCTTCTCTCAGGTAGTTCAATAGCTGGTCGTCGATTTCAAACTTTTCATTGAATTTCTCGAATGTCTTATATTTATCCAATAAAGCCTTTCGGTTCTTTTCAATGAAGTTCATTGTGGTTTTAATGACTACCCCTTTGGCTACCAGGTTACGGTGATAGTCGGTATATAGCGTTGTGTCTACCGGAACGAAGTAGTCCGGCATGATACCTCCTCCACCATAAACCGTACGTCCCAGTTTTTTAGTCTGGCATTTCAGTGAATCCGGGAAGTGGATGCTGTCTGCACTGACCATTTCGCCATGATTATACCGGTCGATCAGATCCTGGTTGTATTTTTCGATGCTGCTTTCACTGCTTTTTCCTTTTCCCGGTTTTTCGTTGATGCTGCTGTCATAAGGCTTTTGTATGCAACGTCCTGCAGGTGTATAGTAGCGGGCAATGGTCAGGCGGATCATAGAACCGTCCGGAAGGTCGATCGGGCGTTGAACCAGTCCTTTACCGAAAGAACGGCGTCCTACCACCACTCCTCTGTCCCAATCCTGAATGGCACCTGTCACAATCTCACTTGCCGAAGCCGAATATTCGTCTACCAATACCACCAGACGTCCGTTACGGAAGTTTCCGTTACCTTTGGCAAAAAACTCACTGCGTTGTGCAGAACGTCCTTCTGTGTAGACAATCAGTTCTTTTTGTCCCAGGAACTCGTTTGCCAGATCGATGGCGGCATTCAGATAACCTCCTCCGTTGCCTTGCAGGTCCAGAATCAGGTCTTTCATCCCTTTTTTCTGCAACTCTTTCAGGGCTTTTAGAAACTCTTCGGCGGTAGTTGCTCCAAAACGGTTGATACGGATGTATCCTATTTTAGGCTGAATCATATAAGCGGCATCCAGGCTGAGGATTGGAATTTTATCTCGTTTTACATTAAATAAAAGCGGTTCTTTCACACCTCTGCGGATAATGGTCAGGTTTACTTTCGAATCTTTGGGGCCCCGCAGGCGTCCCATGATTTCTTCTGTTCCCATTTTTACGCCTGCTATGGCTGTGTCATTCACCGCGATGATACGGTCTCCTGCTAGGATACCTACCTTTTCGGACGGGCCATTACTCACCGGTTGTACGATGAGCAGCGTATCTTCGATCATCTGAAACTGTACACCTATCCCTTCGAAATTGCCTTGGAGCGGTTCATTCATTTTCTTCACCTCTTCGGCATCCGAATAGGTGGAATGAGGGTCGAGCTGTGCCAGCATTTCTATGATGGCCGATTCAACCAGTTTGTTTTCATTGACCGTATCTACATATAAATTAGAGATGGCGAACTCTGCCAGTTGTAATTTTCGCATGGCGGGTGAGCCAAAGTTCTGTGCCTGTAGTCCCAAAACGGAACACAAACCGATAAGCAGGTATATTATTCTTTTCATGATCACATGGGTTTATTACATTTCCATCCCTTTGGGAATGAACATACTGATATCCTTATTATAGCCAAGCAGTTCGCGGACGATGGTAGAGCTGACACAGGTCAATTCCGGTTCGGTAAATAACAGAATGGTTTCAATGCCGGCCAGTTTCCGGTTGATATCGGCAATTGTTTCTTCGTATTCGAAGTCTTTCACGGTACGGATACCGCGAACGATGAATTGGGCATCTACCTGACGGGCAAAGTCGATCGTCAGGCAATCGTAAGATTCGACCTTGATCCGGGGTTCGTCTTTATAGAACTTACGAATCATTTCCACACGTTTCTCGATCGGAAAGTATGTATTCTTGTTTTCGTTGATACCGATACCGATGACCACTTCGTCCATGAATGTCAGGGTGCGTTGAACTACGGAGTAGTGTCCGATGGTAAACGGGTCGAACGTTCCCGGAAAGATAGCTCTTCTCATGTTTATGCGATGTCTTCTTCTATAACCAGATTATCAATAATAAAGTTTTGCCGTTCCATTGTATTCTTACCCATATAAAATTCTAGTAGTTCTTTTACCGTGTCTGTTTTGCGCAGCGATACTTGTTCGAGACGCATATCTTTGCCGATAAAGTGTCTGAATTCGTCGGGCGAGATTTCCCCCAAACCTTTAAAACGGGTGATTTCCGGATTCGGGCTAAGCTCTTTAATAGCATTTACACGCTCTTCTTCGGTATAACAATAAAGCGTTTTCTTTTTATTGCGTACGCGGAAGAGAGGAGTTTGGAGTATATATACATGTCCTTTCTTTATCAGATCGGGGAAGAACTGAAGGAAGAAAGTAATCAGTAACAAGCGGATGTGCATACCATCCACATCGGCATCGGTAGCCACGATCACTTTGTTGTAGCGTAAGCCTTCGATACCGTCTTCTATATTCAATGCAGCTTGCAGCAGATTGAATTCTTCGTTCTCGTAAACTACTTTTTTGGTCAGGCCGAAAGAGTTGAGAGGCTTACCGCGGAGGCTGAATACGGCTTGTGTGTTCACATCCCGGCTTTTGGTGATAGAGCCGCTTGCCGAGTCACCCTCGGTGATGAAGATGCACGATTCCTCTTCCAGTCCTTTGCCTTTCACATCGTTCAGGTGGACGCGGCAATCACGCAGCTTCCGGTTGTGCAGGTTGGCTTTCTTGGCGCGTTCACGTGCCAGTTTGGTCACTCCGGCAATGGCTTTGCGTTCTTTTTCCGAATCCTGTATCTTTTGCAACATGATTTCGGCTATATCGGCATGTTTGTGGAGGAAATTGTCTACCTCCTGTTTTATGAAGTCACCCACGAACTTATTTACTGTGATGCCTCCCGGCGACATATTGGTAGAGCCGAGTTTGATTTTGGTCTGGCTTTCAAACATAGGTTCTTCCACGTTGACAGCAATGGCGGCTACCAGTCCGTTACGGATGTCAGTATAGTCTTGATTCTTGTTATAGAACTCTTTGATGGTGCGGGCGATGTGTTCTTTGAAAGCACTTTGATGGGTACCTCCCTGAGTGGTATGCTGACCGTTTACAAATGAGTAGTACTCCTCTCCGTACTGTCCGGTATGGGTAAAGGCTATCTCGATATCTTCGCCCTTCAGATGTACGATGGGGTAGAGGCCGGTAGCTGTCATGTTATCATTCAGCAAATCTACCAGGCCATTGCGCGAAAGGATCCGTTGGCCATTATAGATAATTGCCAGCCCGGTGTTCAGGTATGTGTAATTGCGCAGCATCGTCTCGATAAATTCGGGACGGAAACTATAATTCAGGAATAAAGTTTCATCCGGTTCGAAGAAGATGTAAGTACCGTTTTCTTCTTCCGTATCTTCTGTGTGGTCTGTCACCAACTCTCCTTTGGTAAAGGTGGCGCAACGCACTTTACCATCCCGGTAACTACGTACTTCAAAGTTTGAGCTCAAAGCATTGACAGCTTTCACGCCGACACCGTTCAGTCCGACACTTTTCTTGAAAGCCTTGCTGTCATACTTACCACCGGTGTTCAGCACACTGACTGCCTCTATTAGTTTTCCCTGTGGGATACCGCGGCCGTAGTCGCGTACACTGACACGAAGATTCTCTTCCACTCTGATTTCGATCTTCTTGCCGGATTGCATTTTGAACTCGTCGATACTGTTGTCAATAACTTCTTTCAGAAGGACATATATTCCGTCTTCGGGATGCGAACCGTCGCCCAGCTTACCGATGTACATACCCGGACGGGTGCGCACATGTTCCATGTCGCTCAGGTGGCGGATGTTGTCGTCTGTATATTCTACAGGGTTGTTGTCTACAGGTATCAGTTCGTTCTCTTCCATTGTTTTTAGTCTATCTTCTTAGTAAACGCACGACGACGTTTATGTTGTTCGGTTTTAAAGTATTCCCATTGTGCCTGAACCTTTCCGTTCATTTCCAGTTCGGGGTTGCTTTCTGCAAAGATAAAACCTAATTTTTGATAAACCGGAATTAAATCGGAAAATAACAAAGCGTTAACACCTTTGTTTTGGTACTCCGGTTTCACGGCTACAAGCAGTAGGTCAAGCATTTTGGCGCGTCGTTTCATGAACAATGCCTTTAGCAGATAATACCATCCGAGGGGCAAAAGGCGTCCATGCGATTTCTGTAACGCTTCCGAAAGTGAAGGCATTGAAATGCCTACGGCAATTAACTTGTCTTCCGCATCTGTGATCAGGGTTACCATTCGCAAGTCGACAATCGGAAGGTACATTTTAACATATTGGTCAATTTGCCGTTGCGAAAGCGGAGAGTATCCGTACAGCGGACTATAAGCTTCGTTCATCAACTCAAAGATGGCTTGTCCGTAATCGGCTGCAATCTTTCTGGATGAGGTATATTTCTTTATCTTGAGGTTATATTTACGCTGAATAAGATCGGATATGCGCTGGTGCTTCTCAGGGATGGCGTCAGGAATATAAATTTTGTATTCCACCCAGTCGGCATCTTTCTCAAATCCCAGTTTCTCCATGTGTTGCGGATAGTAGGGATGATTGTAGATGGTTGCCATGGTGCTGAGTTGGTCGAATCCTTCGATCAGCATACCTTCTGCGTCGAAGTCGGTAAATCCAAGAGGTCCCTGAATGTTCTCCATCCCTTTGGATTTACCCCATTCTTCTACGGTTTGCAGAAGTCTGGAAGATACTTCAAGGTCGTCGATGAAGTCGATCCAACCGAAACGGACATCTTTTTTGTTCCAGGTGGCATTGGCACGGTGATTGATAATACCTGCGATGCGCCCTACGATTTTTCCGTCTTTATAAGCCAGAAAGTACTCGGCCTCACAGAACTCGAATGCCGCATTTTTCTTCTTATTGAATGTATTCAGCATGTCGTCGTAGAGGTCAGGTACGGAATAAGGATTCTCTTTGTATAATTCGTAATTAAAACGAATGAATTTTTTAAGTTCTCTTTTTGTCGATACCTTTTTAATTGTAATGGCCATAGCTTGTATTTATGATGAGGGGGCAAAGATACGTGATAATCTTTAAATTACCACGTACGAAAACTAAAAACTATGTGTCTCGATGTTATCAAATCTGATAGATCAGATAGGTGGTGTAGGCTATATAGCATAACACCAGAATACTTCCTTCGATCCGTGTGATGGTGCGTTTGGCAAAAAATAATCCGAAAAACCAGAGCAGAATGCCCGAACCGACCAAGGTGAAAAGGTCGAAGTTATTGATGCCTGTCAGCCGCAAGGGAGTGATGGAAGCACTGCATCCCAATACAAAGAAGATGTTGAACAGATTACTGCCGATCACATTACCGATGGCTATTTCCGGATTCTTTTTCAAGGCAGCCACTATCGATGTAGCAAGTTCCGGTAGGGAGGTACCTCCGGCTACCAGTGTGAGTCCGATAACAGATTCGCTGACGCCAAGGTGCCGTGCGATGTTGCTTGCTCCCTCTACAAACCATTGTCCCCCGAAAATAAGTCCGGCCAATCCGCCCAGAATGAAAAGTACGGATTTCCACATCGGGAGGCTTTTGATTTCCTCTTCCGGTTGAGTATTGTTTGTGGGTGAGGCTATGGCAAATGTGTAGCCCAGGAAGATGGTGAAGAAACAGAGCAGAATCAGTCCGTCCGAGATGCTTAGTATGTTGCTGGAAGCTTTATTCAGAAAAACGTCATTGGCGCATATCAGCAGGACGATGGAGGAGAGAATGCATAACGGAATCTCTTTCCGCAAAGTATTCCGGGTAATTACGATAGGAGCAAATAGAGCGGTGCACCCGACGATCATCAATGTATTGAAGATATTACTTCCCACTACGTTACCTACGGCGATGTCCGCGCTACCTTTCAGGGCGGACGATACGCTAACGGTCAGTTCCGGGGCGGAAGTTCCGAAAGCTACGATAGTCAGGCCGATTACGATGGAAGGAATACGGAATCGCTTGGCTACGGACGCAGCACCATCTGTCAGGCAGTTGGCACCTATCAAAATGAGGAGTAATCCTCCAATAAGCAGTAATATATCCATGTTTATACCTTTAAATTACGGATTCGGGTGCAAATATAATGATTTCGATCTATGCTATGTCAAAAACAATCTGTATGTTTGGCACGTTTATCCATTCCGGTGACAATTACTTTATGAGTTTTTGATATGAAAAAGAACAGATTATTCGGCCTTTTGTTGTTTCTGTTGGTGACCAACAATATGTGCGCACAGTTGGGAAAGGCGGTTCGTGAGATATTGACGGGTGATAGTGTGGCTACCCGGACCGCAGTTCGGAACGATTCGGATTCCGTACGGATGGCAGATATGAAGAAAGAGCTGGAGGAAGCGCGTCTGAGCGAAGCCAATATGCGTATGGAAATGGAGCAGATGAGGCTGAAAGCTTTTGCTGCCGACTCTGTGAAATTAGCTCAGCAAAGGGCACGTATCGACTCACTTCGCCAGTTTACGCCGGGAGTACCGGTAGTGGTCGAAGGCGATACATTGTTTTATTTGTATACCAAGCGTGGGGGATATACCCCTTTGCAGCGGGCCGAAATGATCGATGCGGCCATCATGCAGCTGGGTAAACGGTTTACCCTGCATCCCGATTCTGTCTATATCGAGAGCAGCGATATCGTAACCGATCTGATGTACGGCAATAAAGTCATTGCTTCGTTTACCGACCAGGACGGACTATGGGAAGGACGTTCGCGCGAGCAGTTGGCAACGGATAAGCGGAAGATTGTAGTACAGAAACTGAAAGAGTTGAAGGAGGAGCATAGCTTGTGGCAACTGGGTAAGCGTATTCTGTATTTTGTCCTGGTATTGGCAGGGCAGTATCTGTTGTTTTGGCTTACAGGCTGGCTGTTCCGTAAACTGAAAGTACGTATCCAAAAGCTGAAGGATACCAGGCTGAAGCCGATCTCCATTCAGAATTACGAGTTATTGGATACGCAGCGGCAGGTCAACCTGTTGATCTTCCTTTCCAATTTGCTGCGCTATGTAATCATGCTTCTCCAATTGTTGATTACCATCCCCCTTTTGTTCGCTATCTTCCCACAGACCAAGGGGCTGGCCTATCAGATATTTTCGTATATCTGGAACCCGATCAAGAACATACTGGTAGGTATAGTCGATTATATTCCCAATTTGTTTGCCATTCTTATCATCTGTTTTGCCGTTAAGTATCTGGTGCGCTTGGTTCACTACTTGTCCCGTGAGGTAGAGGCGGGGCGGCTCAAGTTCGGTGGCTTCTATCCCGACTGGGCAATGCCTACTTATCATATCATCCGTTTTCTGCTTTATGCTTTTATGATTGCGATGATCTATCCCTATTTGCCGGGGGCTAAAAGTGGGGTATTTCAAGGAATCTCGGTTTTCATCGGATTGATCGTTTCTTTAGGATCCAGCACGGTAATCGGTAATGTGATTGCGGGGCTGGTCATTACTTATATGCGTCCTTTTAAACTGGGCGACCGGATCCAGCTGAATGATACTACCGGGAATGTAATCGAGAAAACGCCTTTGGTGACCCGGATCAAGACACCGAAGAATGAGGTGGTAACCATTCCGAACTCGTTTATCATGTCATCCCATACAGTGAACTATAGCGCTTCGGCCCGCGAATACGGTCTGATTATTCACTCGGAAGTGACCATCGGATATGATGTTCCCTGGCGTCAGGTTCATCAGCTATTGATAGAGGCTGCCTTGAATACTCCCGGGGTGATTGACGATCCGCGTCCTTTTGTGCTTGAAACTTCGTTGAGTGACTGGTATCCGGTTTATCAAATCAATGCTTATATCCGTGAGGCGGATAAATTGGCTCAGATATATTCGGACCTGCATCAGAATATTCAGGATCGCTTTAATGAAGCGGGCATCGAAATCATGTCGCCTCACTATATGGCTATGCGTGACGGCAATGAGTCTACGATTCCCAAAGATGATTTGAGGCCCAAGACTGATAAATAATAAACAGAGCCGGCTCTTTCGTCACGAAGAAGCCGGCTCTTTCAAAATTGTGCATTTTTCAAGAGAGTGATTTATTTTTTCCGGGTTACCGTATAAAGTATATTCCCTTTTTTATCGATCATCCGCAGGTTCAGTTCCTTTTTATCAATGGAGCAGACTGAGAAGCCGGGTTCGGGGCTGCAGAACTGAGTTCCCTCAATCGGTTTCACCTTGCGTGCCAGTGATCCGGCAGAGTTTACGATATAGTCGATGTCGCTTCCCGGTACGCGGATGTGTTGGAAGTTGTGGATATGTCCGCAAATGTACATATCTACTTTATGCTTTCTCAGAATAGGATCGAGGCGGCTCTGTAAGTCGTTGCGTTCGCTCTGGTCTTTCGGGGTTTCGGCATAGATCGGATGATGCCCGGCAACGATCACCCAGTCTTCTTTGGCAACAGTCAGCACCGAGTCCAGCCAGGCCAACTGTCCGTTCATATCCTGATGACATGCATCGGGATAGGTTGCGCTTTCGTTACGGTATTTATCGATCAGAGGAGCAGTATCTATCCAGACGATGCGGACGGTGGCTCCTTTTTCTTCGAATGTCTTGGTGTAGTAACGGGCAGGCATGGTCCAGCGGCGGCTCACTCCGCTGTAGTCCAGTACAGCTTGTGTGTTGCCCCGGTATTCGTGGTTTCCCAGTACGGGATACCAGTCGATCATGAGTTCCGGGTGACTGTAAATCAGTTCAAAGTTGGTCATCCAGAGCGGGTCGTTCACGCTGCGTACTCCTTCGAAATGATGGACATCTCCGGCAGCCAGCACAAATTCCGGTCCTATTTCCTCACCCATAGTTCCCATTAATTCGGCAATCGGCTTTTGATCGTAGTAGCCGTTACGTCCCAGGTCGTTAGCAATGTAGAAGTTAAACTTCTTGTCAAACATAGAGTAATCCCTGAGCTGGGCCGAAGCGGTTGCGACAATGGAGATAAACAGTAGTATCAGTAAGTTTTTTAATTTCATAAATATGAGTTTTTATATTGATTATTAATGAATTGAATACATTTTTTCGTCAGTGATGCGAGAAGACGGTTTTGATCTCAGACCCACGGTGCACCGTTCCTTTAGAAACGGTGCACCGTTTTCTGATCGGCGGTGCACCGTGGGTTCAACCTCCTCTGATAGCCGGTTAAAAGTTGATCTTAAATCCGGCATTAATCTTTACACCGTAGTATTCAGCCTGCATGGTGCGGTCCTGAGTCCCCTGATAATAGCGGAGGGGTTGGTTCAGCAGGTTGTTTGCTTCGGCATAGAGGGTGTAGTGTTTCGCAAAAGTGTAACTGGCGTTTACGTCCAGATAGTTCACGCGGTCGTAATAGCGGTCGTGAAAGGTGTCTTCACCCATTTCATCGATGAAGGCCGATGCAAAGTTGTAGCTCAGGCGGAGGTTCAGTCCATTTTTCTCAAAATAGAGCGATGCATTGGCTGTATGCTTCGGAGAACCCGGCAGGCTCAGATCCTTTTCATTTTCGCGTCCTTCGAAGTTGAAGTCTTCCACACGGGAGTGAGTGAAGGTGTAAGTGCCATAAAAACCGATACATTTCAGGGCAGGAGCGATAAATCCGAAATCACGCTGGTAAGAGAGTTCCATACCTATCAGATTGGCATTACCCGCATTCTTGGGCTGGATAAAGCGGTTGTATAGGTTGCCGTTGTATTCGTAGTTTGTAGACACTTGGTTGACAATGAAATCGTCTATTTTCTTATAGAATACTCCTGCGCTGACCAGACCGATACTTTTGAAATAATAATCCGCACTCAGGTCGAAGTTATAAGAAAGAGTAGGTTTCAGGCCGGGATTACCCACTGTCACTTCGTTATCCGAACGTTTGATGTTGACACTGGGTACCAGGGCAGAATACTTCGGACGTGACAATGTCTGAGTAAACGAACCGCGTACTTTGAAATCCTCGTTTACGTTCCATTTCATGAGGAGTGACGGGAGGAAGTTGATGTAACTGTTCGTTTCTCGGGCAGTCTTCGAGGTTTGGTCTGTTTCGTCGTCATACGTGCGTCCGGTATAGCTGAGGCTGGTGTTTTCGATGCGGAGCCCGGTCATCAGTTCTACGTTGTCCGTGAGCTTCTGGTCGAAACGGATGTAGCCCGAACTTACGGTTTCACGTGCTTCGAAGTTACCGGCTAACTCTTCCTGCACCTGTTCTTTGTCAAAGAGGGAGGGATTGTTCAGGTCCAGTGAACCTACATATTGTTTGTCGGCGTAAATGCCTGCCTGATATTTATGGTCCGGCATGAAGTTTTTGTTGGTTTGATCTACCGTGTTCTGCAGGCTGTTGGCCATGAATGCCTCTTCATCTTTCGGAGTATATTCATAAAAGTCTACCTCTTTATCTTTGGTTTTGCGTACCACCTTGGCACCGAATTTCAGTTTGTTTCCGTTCCGGAAGGGGAGTTTGAAGTTCATGGAGAATTTCAGATCTTTTTCCTTGATGTCTTCCTGTTGTTCGGTGAGTTCCTTCAGGCCGAAATCTTTGTTCAGTGTCATTGTAGAACCGGACTTTGGTGTAGCCAGCGGTTCGCGTTCGTTGCTCAGATCCATGTCGAATTGCTGTTTCTTCAGTTGGAAATCAATGTAACGTTCGTTCGGACGCTCCTCTGTTGCTTTGGCGTAACTGGCATTCCAATCCATAGACACCGGTCCGAACAGATGCTCGCCTCCCAATGTGAAGTCCATCGTGCGTTGGCGTTCCAGGCGGGCGTTGCGATTGTCCGGCGTACCGGCTTTAGTCTGTACGCGTACAGTTGCTTTTCCCTCTTCATCCATATCTTTCAGAGTAGTGCGGTATCGGTTCTCCCAGTCGTTCCGGTTATTGAAAATTCCTTTAAACATCAATTTGTGGTTTTCGCTGATATCCCAGTCCAAGGCTGCCGAATAGCTTTGGCGTTCACGGGTTACATAGTACTGGCGTATTTGGTAGTCGTTGATATATAGTTTTCCTTTGTCGTCTTTCTCCCAAAGAAACTCGGTATCGTAGGAACCCGATGGGGCATTCTGATAGGAAGCCGATAACATGACCCCCAGTTTGTCGTTAAAGAAACGGTCGCCATAAGTCAGTCCCAGATTCAACTGTGCTTTCTCGCTGATCCAGTTGTAGCCCGAACCGGCAGTAGCTGTCAGCGTCCGTTTATAGGGTGAATTCTTGGTGACCAGATTGATAGATCCGCCGATGGCATCGGCATCCATATCCGAAGTTACCACTTTACTGACTTCGATGGTCTGAATCATATCGGCCGGAATCAGGTCAAGTTGTACGTTGCGTGTATCCCCTTCGGCCGAAGGAATGCGGTTGCCGTTGATGGTGACCGAACTGAGGTCCGCCGATGTACCGCGTACCTGTCCGAAACGGGCTTCACCCTGATCATACTGTACGTTGATACCCGAAATACGTTTCAGTGCATCTCCGATGTTTGAATCCGGAAACTTGCCTACCTGGTCGGCAGAAACTACATTTTTGATGCCCAGACTGCTCTTTTGTGAGTTGATGGCACGGCGCTGTCCCTGAAAAGCACCGCCTATTACAATTTCCTGCAATTCGACTCCTTCGTTCAGTATGACATCTCTTTCGAGTGTCTTGCCTTCGGGAATGGTTATTTTCATTTCTACGGGGGCATATCCCACATAAGTTACTTTTACCGTATAAGTCCCCGGGTTGAGGTTGGCGAAGGTATAGAAACCGTTTACGTCACTGATAACTCCTGTCTTCAGGTTCTCGATGTAGATCGAGGCACCCGGTAGTGTTTGTTTGGAAGTGTCGATGATACGTCCCCGGATCGTACCTTGTTTTACTACGTTTGCTTTTTCGTCGGCGTAGAGATGACCGCCCATGACTGATAATAAAAGAATGGATGATACTAGCTTCAGAACTCGTTTCATGTTTTTTAGTATGCGTTAATAATTTGATGCAAAAGTAGAGGAGTAAGATTTCGTGCCCTTTACGATCGTTTGAACGCTGAGTGACAAACTCGTTACATCCATGTTACCGTAAAGTCCCCCCTTGAAGTAACTTGCGTGATACGTTTTGTACGCTGAGTGATAGCATATCCCTGAAAAAATCCGTAAACTTGCACTCAGGTTTTCCATTATTAACTAACAAAATAAAACTATGCATTTGACTACAAAATTATTTTTTACCGCAACGCTGCTTGCCGGTAACCTGTTTGCTTCATTTGCCGGCGACGTTACGCTGAAGATAACGAAGAAGTATATCAATCTTCCTGTTTCCCACCAAGTGGACCGGAAGAAAATGACATTCGAGGTAAAAGGTACTCCGGAACGTAACTTCGTAATCCGTCTGGCTGACGAGAAACCCGACTACTGGGTATTCTGCGATGTCTCTTCCTGGAAAGGAAAGACACTTCGCATCAGCTATGAAGGGGAGTCTGCCGGATTGGAGAAAATCTATCAGGACGATGTGATTGCGGGGCAAGATAGCTTGTATGCAGAAAAGAACCGTCCGCAATTTCATTTCACCACTCGCCGGGGATGGATCAACGACCCTAACGGACTGGTTTTTTACGAAGGTGAATACCATCTTTTCTATCAGCACAACCCTTATGAACGGGAATGGGAAAATATGCATTGGGGACATGCCGTGAGCCGTGATCTGGTACATTGGGAGGAACTGCCGGATGCTCTGCATCCCGATGAGCTGGGAACTATTTTTTCCGGTTCGGCCGTGATCGATTATGATAATACCGCCGGATTCAATAAGAAAAACGAACCGGCATTGGTAGCTGCCTATACAGTGGATAATCCGGAGAAACAGCGGCAGTGTATCGCTTACAGTCTCGATAAAGGACGTACGTTTACCAAGTATGAAGGTAACCCGGTGATAGACTCGAAAGCGAAATGGAACAGTAAGGATACACGCGACCCGAAGGTCTTCTGGTATGCTCCCGGCAAACATTGGGTGATGGTACTTAATGAACGGGACGGACACTCGATTTATAATTCTGCCGACCTGAAGAATTGGGAATATAAGAGTCATGTAACCGGATTCTGGGAATGCCCGGAATTGTTTGAATTACCGGTAGATGGCGATAAGAATCACACTAAATGGGTGATGTACGGAGCTTCCGGTACCTATATGCTGGGCTCATTCGATGGACAGACGTTTACCCCGGAAGCCGGCAAATACTATTATTATACCGGAAGCATGTATGCTGCCCAGACTTATAGTAACATACCTGCCAGTGACGGACGTCGCATACAGATAGGATGGGGACGAATCTCACATGACGGTATGCCGTTCAATGGAATGATGTTGCTGCCCAACGAACTGACACTCCGCACTACCTCAAAGGGAGTTCGTCTGTTTAGTGTGCCTGTCAGAGAGACCGAGCAACTGTTCCAGCCTGTAGGAAACTGGACTTCACTTAGCTCTGATGCGGCCAATCAACGCTTACAGGCGTTCTCCGGTAAGGATTGTTTGCGGATCAGAACAACTATCAAACTGTCACATGCTACCAGTGCCGGACTGAATCTTTACGGTCAGTCTCTGGTGGACTATGACATGAACTCCAACCTGATCAATGGAGTGTTCTACTCACCTGACGACCGCACCAGCATGGAATTGACAGCCGACATCTACATTGATCGTACTTCCATCGAAGTCTTTATTGATGGGGGAGCCTATTCGTATTCGATGAAGCGCAGTCCGCGTGAGGGCAATCGTGAAGGGCTCCATTTCTGGGGTAACAACATAGAAGTTAAGAACCTGGAAGTGTTCTCGGTAAAGTCTATCTGGTAAAGTCGACGGATAGAAAGGGGAAGATGTAGGCAGAGGCGTGTCATCGTTCACCACAGAGTGGCACAGAGTCCCGATACACCTTGTCGTTCATTTTTTCCGGAAAAGGCGTCCTGTTTCTTTGCTTCAGGACGTCTTATATATGTATTATTAAGGAAAACGCAACATGAAAAACACAAATCTATTCCGACTGGCCTTTCTGCTTTTTGCAGGTTTATCTATATTCTTGTCCTCTTGCCAACCCAAAGAGGAAGGAGACAAAAAGTACGTCATTGGTTTTTCTCAGTGTACCTCCGATTCCTGGCGCGAATGTGTATATAGTAGTTAAGTGTTTTATTTATAGCGTTTCATTCATTTTGAAATAGATTTATTGCACAAGTATTGCACAACACAAATTGTAATCCGATATTTTCTACTTTGGCTTAATAAAAAGAAATTGAGGATTATTCCAAGATGAAATAGCTATGATTAAAAATAATATCAACGCTCTCTTAGGTTTATTAGCTAAAACTATCCATATTATATATCTATAATCATTTAAATTTAGATATATGATATACGGATATATTAGAGTAAGCAGTGATAAGCAGACAGTAGAGAACCAACGTTTTGAAATCAACAACTTCTGCAACAACAAAAAAATGAAAATTGATGGTTGGATTGAGGAAACCATTAGTGGAACAAAGGCCTATAACAAACGTGAACTCGGGAAATTGCTCAACAAGGTACAGAAAGATGATTTGATTATTTGTGCTGAGTTGTCCAGATTAGGTCGTAACCTTTTTATGATAATGGAGATTCTGAATATTTGCATGGGCAAAGAATGTAGAGTTTGGACTATCAAGGATAACTATAGGCTGGGTGAGGACATTCAAAGCAAGGTGTTGGCTTTTGCTTTTGGGCTATCGGCAGAAATCGAACGTAACCTTATCAGCCAGCGAACCAAAGAAGCCTTGGCACGAAAGAAAACAGAAGGAGTTGTATTAGGACGTCCTAAAGGGAAAAAGAGTGCTCCTGAGAAGTACAAACTTCACGATAAGAAGATTCTCATACAAGAACTATTGAAAGCTAAAGTTTCGCAACGCAAAATCGCTAAAATTTGTAAAGTGGATAGAAATACGCTTGCCCGATTTATCAAAACTTTTATGGTAGAAACATAAGGAGCGATTTTGTACAGCAAGAAGGTAATGTATGTTGTTTCAACAACTCGGAATCATGGATAATTCTTTCACCCATTGAAATGAGTATCAAACGTAAAATTGAAACTATTGGTGTACCATTAAAAGATTGGAATATTCAAATCAACTATGGTATAAAAACAGGTTTCAATGATGCTTTTATCATAAGTACAGAGAAACGTGATAAAATATTAGCGAATTGCCAAACAGAGGAAGAGCGCCAAAGAACGGCTGAACTTATACGACCGATTTTGCGAGGCAGGGATATAAAGAGGTATGGGTATGAATGGGCCGGACTATACCTTATTGCCACTTTTCCTTCGCGCCACTATGATATAGAAATGTTCCCTGCCGTAAAAGCGCATTTATTATCTTTCGGTATAAAGCGACTGGAACAGACAGGAAAGACACATATTGTCAATGAAGAGAAAGTCAAGGCACGTAAAAAGACCAATAATAAATGGTTTGAAACCCAAGATAGCATTAGCTATTGGGAGGATTTTAATAAGCCAAAAATCATGTATCCAAATATGACTAAATATATGCCTTTTTATTATGATGAAAAAGGATTTTATCAAAATGATAAATCGTTTATGATAACAGGAAAACATATCTCATTTTTGACTGCCTTTTTCAATTCTTCGTTGTTCAAATTCTGTTTTAGAGATAATTTCCCTGAATTGTTAGGTGGAACACGTGAGTTAAGAAAAATATTTTTCGATAAAATCTCCGTGATAAAAGTATCTGATAAAATCAATAATGACTTCAAAAGGGAAGTAATAAATCTTCAGTCAAACTATACACAAGAAAAAGCCGCTAAAATAGATTTGATGCTTTTTGATTTGTATAATCTGACTGAAGAAGAACGTAAAGTTATTGGTAATATTGAGATTAAATAAAATTGCTCTCAATATATTGCTGCTCATCATGAGATAGGTTATATAATTCAAAGACTTTATAATTTATCTCTTTTTCTTTTTGTGTAGAGCTATAATGTGTTAATTCTTTTAAGGAGTCTTCAAATATAGAGTTCTGCTCTTTGGTTATTATGGGAACTTTAATGGGTTCAACAGCCTGTACGCTTATAAGCAAATCACCAGTTCCTGTTTTGGGTGCGTCTTTTAAAAGGAAACGTCCCATAGCAGAGTTTAATACACAACAAATAAATTCAATGTTTTCACCTGTTGCAAAACATGTACTGTCAAGACCTAACGCTCCATCATCATTGTAGCTAAATCTAAGGATAGAACCAACCCTTTTCCATATAATCTTTGGCTTATTAAAATCCTCCATATAAGCGCAGTTACGGAGATTATAAGGGGTATCACCTTTGTCGGCACGAATAGAAATCTTATCCCAATACTGGTCTAAATATGCTTTTATAGCTGGATATTCATTCACATCAATTCGTGGCAACTTTCCTTTGATGCCATTGTGAGTATTGATAATCCATAAACCTGCCCACTCATATCCATATCTCTTGATATCCCTGCCACGCAGAATCGGTCGTATAAGTTCAGCCGTTCTTTGGCGTTCTTCTTCTGTTTGGCAATTCGCTAATATTCTATCACGTTTCTCTGTACTTATAATAAACGCATCGTTATATCCAGTAAGTACTCCACGATAAATGTTTATATCCCAATCTTTGAGTGGTGTACCAATTGCTTCAATTTTACGCTTGATACTCTGTTCAATTGGCGACAATATTACCCAACTATTACTACTGGAGAAATCGCAGATGGTATGCTCTTGCTGTACAAAATCGCTCAAATTATTCAAGCCATTCGCATCTTGTACTGAACAAGCTTGTGTGTTAAATATATTTGTTGCTTTTTGTGATAAAAGAATATTTGCTTCTACCGTTATTGTGTCAAATATCTTTATACCTGCAAAATCCACCAACATAATAGGATTTGTTTTGCTTGCAAAATAACCTCGCAAAGCTTCACCGTACCCTGCACGCATCCATTTATTAGACGTGATATAGCAAAGATGTCCATTGGAACTAAGCAGGTTCATACCCAACTCATAGAAGAGGCAGTAAATATCACCAGTACGTGCATAAGTTACGTAACCCATACGTTCCAATACATCGGCACTCTTACCCATAGATTGCAACTGAATGTAAGGAGGATTACCTATAATACAGTCAAAACCCAAAAAGTTTCCTTCGTCATCAAGTACTTCGGGAAACTCCATACGCCACTCAAATGCACCAAGGTAAATTTTATTGGAACGTATTTCTTCAAATACATTTTCTAAAATCGTAATTTCTTTCTTTAAGTCGGCAATACGTTTGTCCGATGCCTTTTTTTCTTTTTTGGTTAGTTCGAACAGTTGAGGTGCTTGCAAGGTTGCCAACTCAGAGTAACGTTTGTTCAGTCTAACCAATCGTACATCCCTGCGGTTAATCTCTGTTTTCAGTTTCGACTTGATTTCAGTGATAAGCGTTTCCAAATCCTGCTTTTCCCCTTTACTTTGGGCATTCTTGTATTTGGCTACAGCATTCTTGTACTGGCTGATGCTGATATCTGACTCTCGTAGTACTGTCTGAATACTGTCAGTCAAAGCGAAACGGTGAAGCAAGGAGTTGCCACACTTGATATTAATGTCGATATTGGGCAAGGTTTCCAAATGGGTGTAATTACTTTCAGCCGTATAGTAAGCATTCTTCAACAACTCAATCCACAGTCGGAGGCGACAAATCTTCACAGAGTTTGGATTGATATCAACACCAAACAAACTGTTCTCAATGATTCGACGCTTCTCCTTGAAAAGGGTTTCCTGTATGCGGCGGCTTTCCGCATTGAACGTATTGTAAGCAAATAAGTTACCTTCGGAATCGGACACAATCAGCTCATCATTCTCAATGGCAAACTGGTAGTCGGCTTTGCGGATGCGCTTACCAGCAGTATCCACCAAAATACCCAATTCGTATTTCAAAAGTATCAGCTCATTGAGAGCAGACACAAGAAAGTGACCTGAACCAACAGCAGGGTCACACAGACGTAAACTGTTAATCAATTCATTGGCTTCAGCTATATTGTCGATACGGTTGTATAGGTCTGTACGGGTGACACAATTCCAGCCATAGTAATCGTTAAACTTTTGTAATACAGTCTTGGTGATTGCCTCACGACACATAAACATAGTGATAAACCCCGGAGTAAATACCGAACCGTCTTTGTGACCGTTTATTTTCTCAAATATAAGACCTAAAACAGAGGCATTGATTAGTGTCTTAGCTTCTTCTTGTACTTCTTCACTACCTTCACTTGCAAAGTTATAAGCATCGAGAAAAGCAAACAAGTATTGCAGGGTAGGTAATGTATTGACTTGCAGATTACGCTTTTTGCTCCGCAATACACTACTCGTCAAAACAGGAAGCTCCATACGTTGTGAAAGGCTGTTTATCTTAATAGTTTTACTTTCTAAATCAGTGACCTCGAAAAGAGAACTATTGAGATAGGGAACGTAAGCAAAATCACGCATAATGGATTGGGTACGGTGGTTTATGTCTCGTGCAAGCACTTGGAAAAAGAGCGTATTGAGGTCATCGTAATCGCGGATCTTGGCTGTTGAAAGAAATTTGTAGGCAATATCTCCGTTGTGGTATTTCAACATCTGAGCCTCCAACAGTTTTAAGAAAAGAATACGATTCATCCAAGTGATACATAACTCCATAGCAACATTGAATAGCCGTTCCTCATAATCATTCCCATACAGGCTACCATTTACCCGGCGCAAACAATCTTCTGCATCCAATTGGTTAATGGTATTCTCTAGCAATGAAGCCTCGTCACGACGTTCAATAACTTTGCGTACAATTACGGTCTTATTATTCTCTTTGCGTTCCTCAATACCGATGATGTGCAGCAGTTCGGTGTAGAATCCACGGTTTAGCGAGTTACTGTCATTTTGGAACGATAGCTTTAAGAGATGTGTGTCGCTGAATATCTTATAAAGTTCAATAAGTTTGCGTGAAGTACTCCCATCTGTTTTATCAAGTAAATGCCGATAGTCCTGCAAGTTGAAGTAAGTGTATTCAAGACTGTTTTTCACCTCCTCAATATAGGTCGCTGCAATTTCAGCATAGAAGAAATCGGTCTTGCTACTGGTTTTGCGTCCATCCACAAAATCTTGAAACTCACGACGTAGTTGTTTGTTCTGATAGAATTTTCGTTCGAACTCATGGGCATCAAAAATAAAAAATTCATTAATATTGGTAGCGATGAGATATTTTATGTCATTGTTCTTCTTGCTGACACGTTCTTTGAGATAGTATAACAATAATTCCTGTAAAGCCTTGCGGTTAAGGTTATCATTAGAAATCATCTCACTTTTGTTGCTAGTACTCTTTACCTCAATCAATAATCCTATATTGGATTTGGTAGTTTTATCCAATCGGATAGCCAAATCAATATCTCCTTCGGGAGCCATATAGTACTTCTTATAGAACGTTTCGCTAAGGAAATTACGTAAATGTTCTTTCTGTGTTTCTTCTCTTTGTCCATCCATAACATTGTCCCTCAATGTGCGAAGGGCATTTTTGAATAGCTCAAAATCTGCTGTTTCAATCGCAATCTGTCTATATGCTTTGTTCAGAATCTGATTCGGCTTGAATAGTCCCATAATGCTTGGTAAATGAGTTAATAAAACACAAAGGTAGCCTAAATTCTTGATAATAAAGAATGAGCATAGTGGTTTAACGAAAGTTTATTCCACCGCCAGCCATTACCAATCTACAATGGCTGGCAGTAGTAGATTTGACATGAATTCGCCTATTATGTTATGGAGTCTGTTAAAGTAACTACATGATTATCTTTCTTAAAGCTTCTCAATTTGCGGCAATCTGATTAATACTTTGCCCTCCTTGTGAATTACTGTTTTAGGCAAATAATCTTCAGAAAACTCTTCAGAGCTATCTTCAGAGAATTCACCTATTTAAATCTTTAAATATTTAAACAAATAATCTTCGCCCATATTATTAGTTTTTCTATGTTATATTATTTTTTTATACTCAATTCACTACAATCACTTTCGGATTCAAGTCAAATTGTGGGACGATTTTTTTTGTTTTCTCTTTTTATTCGCAACTATTTTATTATCTTTCTCGTTTCAAAATCAATAATTACGCACTCTGCCCTTTAGATTCTTTTCTTGCTCCGAGACCCAGTTGTTCCCGGAGCACTTGATTTTCACCTTTGAGCATATTATTTTCTGCTTTCAACTCTTCTATTATTTCTAGATTAGAAGATTCCGATCTTTCCATCTCTCCCTCTCCTATTATTAGCCAAAGGGGTGATAAAAGGACATGTGTCCTTATTATGGCTTCAATTGTATCAAAAGAAGGCTTAGAAAATCTACCTGCCACAACATGCTTAAGAGTGTCTTTATTCAGTCCACAAGTGCGCTCCAATTCTCGTATATTACCATTGTAATAAGTTTCTGCAATTGTTTTTATCCTGTCATTTATAGTACTCATTATCCAATATTTAAAAATGGTTAACCAGAGGACATTTGTCCTTATTTTGCTTTGATATAGGACAAAAGTCCGTTATATTTGTCCCCGTATTCAAATCACTCAAACGAAAACGGATACAAAAAAGGCTGTCCGAGAGCGCTCGTCACCTATATTTTCGTCTTTAGTCATTCGCAAATATAACCAGCCTTTTTCTTTTATCCAACAATTCGTATAAGAATTTGAAAGCGGCGCGGTTGCGTGGAAGTTTCCGCGAGATTTAAGGGTTAGTAAAGACATTGATAAAAGCTCGTTCCGAGTAATAGACAAACTTCCACATTAGGCCTATGAAAGGTTCGAGCTTTGCTTTTTAAGGAGGAATAAGTTATGAATATAAACGAGATAATCAGTAGCGGAGTCGAGATGAACATAACGTTCAAAGCCTCCGATCTAAGAGAGTTTGCCGAACACCTCGTCAGGCAAACTGTGAAAGAGCTGGCGGGATCTGTTGTTAAAACCGATACAGATTATTTAACCGTCGATGAAACAGCTGAAATGCTTCACGTTCATAGGGTCACTCTTTGGAAATGGAATAAGTCGGGTTATTTGAAACATGTTGAACTCGGTTCAAAGCGCCTGTATCGGAAAAGTGACGTTTACGAACTCCTTAAAAACACCAATGGCCATGAATGATTTCTTCCCACTCCTCTGCGTCTTGCTAACCGGGCTCGCCCTTGCGTTGCACTTCGGTTTGGTGAAAGCGTTCCTAAGAAGGAATACCTTAGAAACACGTAAGCTTGAATTGGAGCTCAGGTCCATCAAGACTCGCCTGATTCCGCTTTACCTCTCGCATCTGGAACGGCAAAAACAAATCCTCCTGCAAGAACAGGAGTATGAAAGAGCCGCCGAAATCACTTTTCTTATCAACGAAGAACTTAAAAAACTGGATGAAGATGAACATGAATAAGCTTTCCAAACATATCATTATCGCAATCATTACGATAACGACCATTGCCGGCTGTATCTATGCCGGAAATGTAGAGCGTAACGATGCCGTCCTCTCGGGCATGTCCATGGAGAAGTACCAATATATCCACGACCGGATCGGCGGGCGGGCTTCCTCCTCCGATGTGGTGAAGGAGTACCTGCGCAATCAGGGATTTTACGATTCAAAAGATTATTAACCATAAACGGGAAAGGAGTACCCATGTTAGTGAATCATATACAAGTGGCCTATGTGCTACAGATAACACCCTTGGAAGCCAAATTTATGCTGGCTCCGCATATCGAGAGAATCCGGGAGATGGTCATACCCGGAAAAAAGGGTCTGGACGGATGCGCAAGGCTCGTCAGGGAAACAGATGTGGTAGAAAGCCTCTTGCTGAATATCAGATTCCGCCATCCGAGCCCCGAACTCGACGGCAAAGACCGGATAGCATATACCATTGAGAAACTGAAAGAAGCGCCTCTCAGTCTTAAAAAGAAGATAGCGGATGATCCGGGCTGCCTGAAAAGCGGGAAAATATCCGGCAAATTCCGTGCTCTGAACAGTATCCTCGAAGAGGAATCTATAAAGGAGATAAGAGAAATACTGCGCCAAAGAGGTGGTTATATTGACAGAAAAGACACGGCCATGTCCCAAAAGAAAAGGAGGAGGGCGTCATGATCCTGGCCGTTGACTTTGACGGAACGATTGCGCGAAGCAGCTTTCCCGATATCCTGGGGGAACAACCGTATGCCGGTGAAGTGCTGCGCAAATTGCAAGAAAGAGGCCACTATATCATTATCTGGACCTGCCGCAGCGGAAAGAACCTGCTTGATGCAATCAACTGGCTGCTGGAGCACAACATTCCCTTTGACAGGGTGAACGACCACTGCCCGGAAAATATAAAGCGGTACGGGAAAGGATCCGGCAAGATATACGCCAATATCTACATCGATGACAAGAACCTCGGCGGGTTTCCCGGATGGCTCCGTTGCCTGGAAGAGATAGAGCGGATGGAATCTGAGGAAAACGACCAAATATGACATATATGGAACTTTTGAGAACATGAAAGTAATACATGTGCATTTGATCTTCAAAAAGAAGAACTACTATTTCGGTTCGCTCAGCGCCATTTTTGAACATCTGAGCGAAAACGATATAGGAATCAAAAAAGGTACGCTACTGCATCGGTCCAAAGAGGGAACGATCTCAACGGACCGGGCGATCATCATAAAAGGAGTCCTGCTTAAATGCAGGAAACATGTTAAACAATAACCAATGCCGGTACTAAAGGATGCCGTCGGGAGTGTGCCCCGGTTAAGTTTTATATTTTGCAAACCACTCCCCGGGGAGAAGTCCCCGGGATTCGGTTCCCCCGAAGCGGGAGGCTTAAAATGATCAGCTTATGAATATCATCCAGACCATCCCCCGTATCGATTGCAAGGCATTCGCCAAATGCGGAAAGAAATCCCTGTCCCATTGCAGGAGGTATAAGCTTACGGATGAAGAGTGCGCCGGCTGCGAGTTGGTCCGACGGCGGGAAAGAGGCAATTATCGCACCTTGTCCGACGGTCGTGTGATAAAACAGTGCTCCGTTTGCGGTGAGTGGTATGGCGTTCACCGGTTTTATCCCAGAACCCTGAAGAGAGGAGAGAAGGTATATTTTACTTTCAGTTCCGAGTGCAGGAGATGCAAGTCACTGAAAGCTTCAGCATACCAAAGAAATAAACAGCAATTAAAAATCGAATGATATGGCAATGCATACCTGGTTTGAATGCAAGATCCGCTACGAAAAGACGATGGAGAACGGAATGATTCAGAAAGTTACCGAGTCCTATCTGGTAGACGCTTTGAGTTTTACGGAAGCGGAAGCACGCATTATTGAAGAGGTAACCCCGTTTATAACAGGAGAGTTTACGGTATCGGACATTAAACGCGCCAATTACAGCGAACTTTTTGTCAGTGATGAAGAAGCGGCGGACCGCTGGTTTAAATGCAGGCTCTTTTTTATCACCCTGGACGAAAAGAGCGGCACAGAGAAGAAAACCGCCTCCTTTGTGCTGGTACAGGCCGCCGACCTGCGTGACGCCGTGGGGAAGCTGGACGAGGGAATGAAAGGCACGATGGCCGATTATCAGATAGGAGCGGTTACGGAAACGGCTATTGTGGATGTATACCCATACGGTTCAACAGCATAAAACGCCTCGAGTCATGCTTGCCCTTGTCAGTCCTGCTTGCGAGGTTAAACCCAGAAAGGACTATATCAACCATTTTCGCCAGAGCAAACCACTGGAAGGCATCTATTTTACCTCGTTTGCCCAGGAAATGCTTGAAAAGCGCTCCAGACGAAAGTCTGCACACTATGCCGCAGTCTATGATGCCATCATAAAGCACGTAGACAATTTCTCGAGAGAATACAACTGTGATATTTTCACCAATTCGGTTACAGCCGAGTTTCTGGATGACTTCATAATCTATCTTGAGAATTGCGGGCTACGACATAATACGATTGTAGGATATATCCAGAAGCTCCAGTCGCTTATCAGGCGGGCATCACAATATAACTACGCCGTGGATACCACTTATGATGAAATTGACATGAAAGAAGAGCCAACGAATGCGATTTTTTTAAGTATGAACGAGATCACTCGTATCTACTATTACAAGTTCGCCAAACAGGACAAGCGCAAAGCCAAGGAGCGAATCCGGGACTTGTTTGTCATCGGTTGTCTGACCGCCCTGAGGTATTCGGATTACTCGACATTGACCCAAGACAACCTGCAAGGATGTTTCATAGTCAAGCGTACCAGGAAAACGAATGTGGATGTAAAGGTTCCTGCACATGATTATGTCAAAGAGATATTTGAGAAGTACGACGGGGATATTCCGACAGGGCTATGTATCCAGCACTTCAACAAATATCTTAAGGTGATCATGCGGGAAATAGGCTTGACTGACAAAGTTTCCTATTCATTTACCCAAGGCGGGAAACTGCATACGGTAACTAAAGAGAAATGGGAGTTAATCAGCAGTCATACCGCCAGGAGATCGGCCGCCACGAATATGTATCTGACCGGCCGCATGAAAACATTGGAGATCATGAAACTCACCGGACACCGGAGTGAGCATAACTTCTTCCGGTACATACGGTTAACGGGTGATGATACCGCCAGATCCATAAGCGGAGATATGTTTTTCAGAAAATAAACTTGTTAAATTTTAAAATAACGATTATGATAAAAAAAATTATCCGGTATTTGAGAAAGCGCAAAGATATGAAATTGCGCAAATGGTGCATAACGCTGGCAGCAAACGAATTATCTCGCGGAGAGGCTATCGATGCCGCCAACGAGATCTACAAGTGGGTTAAAGAGCAGCCTTAATCAAAGCCTTAACTTCTTCGTAAGATTCTTGAGCGTTAATAAAGATGTCCCCCTTGGACGACGGCGCTGTGAGTGTAATGCGCGTACGGCCGTCTTTTATAGTGTACAGACAACTGATAGTGTTAACATTCACAAGAAATTTGCCATTTTCTGTTGAAACTTCAATAAATTTTTTCATGGTGATAATTTTTAAAATTCGACAATGGCAAAAATAGAAATAAAAAGTAAGGAGCGCGTCTTTCTATATGATAATTTTAAAATTCGACACTTTGATTTTATCTCTTGGCGCGCTCTTTATTGACCGAAGTTTAGATTAGAAATGATAAGATATGAATAGATATGAAAGAAAAGAGAATGGTTTCTGTGTTAATCCCGAAAGACGGCTTTACAGGATTAATAGCCCAAAAGACAGGTAGAAATAAAGTGTGCCCTTGTGGCT
>ERZ773243.325-NODE-325-length-72411-cov-21.062483_pt1 | contig 72411 bp, 51 predicted proteins | sample MGYA00580520_ERZ773243 | MGnify/ENA primary metagenome ERZ773243 (study PRJEB29015, sample SAMEA2737747) | human gut metagenome | biome: human gut; feature: human-associated habitat; material: faeces | place: China | collected 2012 ... | reverse complement strand
AAAGAGAGGAGGTATTGGTATCTCCGAAGCCGCTAAATCTTTAGTTTAGCGGTAGCTCACTGGAATGGCATCAAACTGACGCTGGTATTGTTGACCATTTTATTTTTTTTGCTTGCTGAAACGCAAATTATATTCGATTAAAATTGTAACTTTGCCGACACTTTGTAAAGAGAATACGTTGCATGATATCAATTGAAGGACTGAAGGTTGAATTTGGAGCTACACCTCTTTTTGAGGATGTATCGTTTGTTATAAATAAGAAAGACCGCATTGCGCTGGTGGGGAAAAATGGTGCTGGAAAATCAACCATGTTGAAAATTCTTGCCGGATTACAGTCGCCGACCGAAGGATTCGTTGCTGTTCAGCGCGGAGTAACTATAGGCTATTTGCCTCAGGTGATGATACTCAGTGATGAGCGTACCGTAATGGCTGAAGCTGAAATGGCATTCGAACATATTTTTGAATTGCAAGACCGCCTGGCAAAGATGAATCAGGAACTTGCTGACCGGACTGATTATGATTCAGATGAATACCATGCCTTGATTGAGCGCTTTACTCATGATAATGAACGCTACCTGATGATGGGTGGAACCAATTATAAGGCTGAAATCGAACGAACCTTGACCGGGCTGGGCTTCAGCAGAAGTGATTTTGACCGTCCTACTTCAGAGTTTAGCGGGGGCTGGCGTATGCGTATTGAGCTGGCAAAACTATTGTTGCGACGTCCGGATGTGCTGTTGCTTGATGAACCAACCAATCATTTGGACATTGAAAGTATCCAGTGGCTGGAAAACTTTCTGAAAGTAAGTTCCGGAGCAGTGGTACTGGTAAGCCATGACCGTGCTTTTATTAATAATGTAACGAATCGTACGATTGAAATATCCTGTGGACGTATTTATGATTATAAAGTAGCTTATGATGACTTTGTTGTTCTTCGAAAAGAACGTCGGGAGCAGCAACTGCGTGCCTATGAGAATCAGCAGAAGGAAATAAAAGATACCGAAGACTTTATTGAACGCTTCCGGTATAAGGCTACGAAAGCTGTGCAGGTACAGAGCCGTATCAAGCAGTTGGAAAAAATAGTTCCGATTGTAATTGATGAGGAAGATAACTCTACTTTGCGCTTGAAATTTCCGCCTGCCCTTCGTTCGGGAAACTATCCGGTTATATGTGAGAATGTGAAGAAAGCTTATGGCAGCCATGTGGTTTTCCACGATGTAACACTGACCATCAACCGAGGTGAGAAGGTGGCTTTTGTGGGAAAGAACGGAGAAGGTAAGTCTACTTTTGTAAAATGTATCATGGATGAAATTCCTTATGAAGGAAAGCTGACCATCGGTCATAATGTGCAGATTGGTTATTTTGCTCAAAATCAGGCACAACTTTTGGATGAAAATCAAACCGTTTTTGATACCATCGACCGGGTGGCACAAGGGGATATACGATTGAAGATACGTGATATTTTGGGAGCCTTTATGTTTGGAGGAGAAGCTTCCGATAAAAAGGTAAAGGTGTTGTCGGGAGGCGAGCGGAGCCGTTTGGCGATGATTAAACTTTTGCTGGAACCAGTGAACTTCCTGATTCTTGATGAGCCGACCAATCACTTGGATATGCGCTCAAAAGATGTGCTGAAAGAGGCCATTCGTGATTTCGACGGTACCGTAATTGTGGTATCTCATGACCGGGAGTTCCTGGATGGATTGGTTACCAAGGTATATGAATTTGGCGGAGGTGTGGTAAAAGAACATCTGGGAGGTATTTATGATTTCTTGCAGAAAAAGAAAATGGAAAGTTTGAATGAATTGCAGCTTTCTCAGTCGCCGGCTTCTGCTTCAGATAAGAAAGACACCCCTTCGGAAGCCAGTGAGAATAAACTTTCTTATGAAGCTCAAAAAGAGTTGAGCAAAAAAATACGTAAGTTGGAAAAGCAGGTAGCCGAATGCGAAGCAACCATTGAAAAACTGGAAGCACAGATTGCAGGAGTAGAAGAGCGAATGGCTACTCCGGAAGGAGCTTCTGATATGAGTTTATATGCAGAACATCAGCAACTGAAAAAACAGCTGTCGGAAGCCGAAGATGCATGGGAAAGCGTTTCGCTGGAACTGGAAGCCATGACTTCCTGATTTTAGCATAGAGAGGAGTGCCCTGTAGCAAGATACAGAACAATGCAACTTCATAGCCGAGAGGTTAAAAGAAGGAGGCTTATGTGCTTCAACTTGAAAACACGAGCATAATCCTTGTCGAATCGGTAACAGTTAAATAGTCTGCGAGCTTAAAAATCTCAAGACTAAATAAGTCAAAAAAAACAGAAACTCAAAACTAAATAACTTGAAAACTCAAGGACTTAAAAACTTAAAACATAGAATCAAATGAAGAAAAAAAACTATTTGGTTTTTGCCGCAATGACATTCGCAGCATTGACCGCTTGTACCAGTCAGAAGGGAGCAAAAGAAACTTCCGGCATTGACCTTGCCAATATGGATACAACTGTTTCGGCTGGTCAGGACTTTTTCCGTTATGCTTGTGGAGGATGGAACGACGCACATCCGTTGACTGCCGAATACTCTCGCTTCGGCACCTTTGAACTGTTATACGAAAACAGCCAGAAGCAATTGCGCGAACTGATTGAGGGATTGGCTGCCAAGCAAAGCGAAGCAGGTACACCGGGACAGAAAATCGGTGATTTGTATAACCTTGCCATGGACAGTGTGACATTAAACAAACAAGGCGTTGAACCGGTAAAGCCTACTTTAGATAGAATTGCAGCCTTGAAAGATAAAAGTCAGATTATCCCGACTGTTACCGAACTGCTCTACAATGGAATCGGCACTTACTTTTCCAGCTATGTGTATGCCGATCCGAAAAACAGTTCACTGAATATCTTCCAGATGCGACAAGGAGGTATCAACTTAGGAGAGCGTGAATATTACCTTGACAATGACAGTGTAACTGCTAATATCCGGGAACAGTATAAACTTTATATATCCAAACTCTTTGTTCTTGCCGGATATACTGAGGCTGAAGCAGCTCAGAAAACAGCTGATGTGATGACGATTGAAACAGCTATTGCAAAAGCGTCTTTCTCGGCTGTGCAGCTCCGCAATCCGGAAGCAAATTACCATAAAATGTCGTACGACGAGTTAAAGAAAACAATTTCCGGAATCGATTGGGATGCTTATTTGAAAGGCTTGAATATTGAAGCTCCTGCTGAGCTGAATGTAGAACAGATTGAGCCGATTAAAGAAGTGGCTAATCTGATTCAGACTTTGCCGCTTTCTGCTCATATCGCTTATATGCAATATAATGTGATTGATGCGGCAGCTTCTTATTTGAGCGACGACTTTGTAGCTGCACGCTTTGACTTCTACGGCAAGGTGCTGTCTGGTCGTGGTGAAAACAAACCTCGCTGGAAGCGTGCCGTTGGCAGCGTAGATGGTATGCTGGGTGAACTGGTGGGTCAGATGTATGTGGAAAAATATTTCCCGGCAGCTGCCAAAGAACGTATGGTGAAACTGGTGAAGAACTTGCAGGTTGCACTGGGTGAACGCATTGATGTACAAGAATGGATGAGCGACAGTACTAAAGTTGTAGCTCACGAAAAGCTGGATGCTTTCCATGTAAAGGTGGGTTATCCGGACAAATGGAAAGATTATTCAGATCTTCATGTAGAAAAAGATTCTTATTGGGCTAATGTTTGCAGAGTGGCAGCATGGAACTTGAACGATATGTACAGCCGCCTGGGTAAACCGGTCGACTCAGAAGAATGGCTGATGACACCGCAGACTGTAAACGCTTATTATAATCCTTCAACCAATGAAATCTGCTTCCCGGCAGCTATTCTGCAGCCTCCTTTCTTTAATATGGAAGCCGATGATGCAGCTAACTATGGAGCAATCGGTGTGGTTATTGGTCATGAAATGACTCATGGATTCGATGATCAGGGACGTCAGTTTGACAAAAATGGAAACCTGAAAGACTGGTGGGCTGCAGGCGATGCCGACCGCTTTAAGGCGCGTGCGCAGGTGATGGTAGATTTCTTCAATAAAATAGAAGTGCTTCCGGGCTTGTTTGCGAATGGAGAACTGACTTTGGGTGAAAATCTTGCCGACCACGGAGGTTTGAAAGTAGCTTTCCTTGCTTTCCAGAATGCAACGAAAGATGCTCCGCTGGGAGTGGTAGATGGATTTACTCCTGAACAGCGTTTCTTCCTTGCTTATGCTACTTTGTGGGCTGGAAATATCCGTGATGAGCAAATTCGTCTTTATACCAAATCAGACCCTCATTCATTGGGAAGATGGCGTGTAAACGGAGCTTTGCCTCACATTCAGGCTTGGTATGATGCATTTGGCATTACACCCGATGATTCAATGTATATTGCACCAGAGAAACGGGTCAACGTGTGGTAAGGTGTATGAAATAGAATCCTGCTTCACGGTCGGATAAACGTAAATCCGTGCCTGTAGAAACTTGTCTGTCGCACTGTGATTTCTGTAAATCACAGTGCGACTTGTATAAACCACGATGTGAATTGTACAAACCACAGTGTGACCTGTACAAATCACATCGTGGTTTTGAGTTTCTGTCAGCTCAATTTTTAGTAAAACCTCAGTATAAGTCTGGGTTTATGTAGCGAGGTCCTTTCTTTTCATTCATCTCTTTGCATAAACTAAGTTTTTTCTATTATTTGCTCTGTATAAGCTTGTATTCTTAATGTGCAGAGTAAAGATTAACGATAAAAACAGTAAAAATATATAAATAAGTTCGTATCTTTGTTGCCGAATTTATAATAAGAAAAGGTATGAGTTATAATTTACTGAAAGGAAAAAGAGGTATCATCTTCGGTGCTTTGAATGAACAGTCTATTGCTTGGAAAGTAGCAGAAAAGGCTGTTGAAGAAGGTGCTGTCATTACTTTGTCGAATACTCCTGTTGCAGTGCGTATGGGTGAAGTTTCAGCATTGGCTGAAAAGCTGAACTGTGAAGTAATTCCGGCAGACGCAACGAATGTTGAAGACTTGGAAAATGTATTCAAACGTTCAATGGAAGTATTGGGAGGTAAGATAGACTTCGTTTTACATTCAATCGGTATGTCGCCTAACGTTCGTAAAAAACGCACCTACGATGACCTTGATTATGATATGCTGAATAAAACACTGGATATTTCGGCAGTATCATTCCACAAGATGATTCAGGCTGCTAAAAAGTTGGATGCCATCAATGAATACGGTTCTATCTTGGCATTGAGCTACGTGGCTGCACAGCGTACATTCTATGGTTATAACGATATGGCAGATGCCAAGGCTCTGTTGGAATCAATTGCCCGCAGCTTCGGTTACATTTACGGTCGTGAGCATCATGTACGTATCAATACCATTTCACAGTCACCTACAATGACTACAGCTGGATCGGGCGTGAAAGGTATGGATAAATTATTCGACTTTGCCAACCGTATGTCTCCGTTGGGCAATGCTTCGGCTGATGAATGTGCAGATTACTGTATTGTGATGTTCTCCGATCTTACCCGTAAAGTTACTATGCAGAACTTGTTCCACGACGGTGGTTTCTCAAGCGTAGGTATGAGTCTCCGTGCGATGGCTACTTATGAAAAAGGATTAGACGAATATAAAGACGAAAACGGTCATATTATCTACGGATAATATAAATTTTCCGTATGCAGCGGTTTATATTCATTATAATAAGTTTAATCGTCTTTTCTGCCTGTCTTCATGATGGGCAGAAAGACGGTTTTTCTGTTTATAAAGGTGTAAAAGTACTCCGTTATGACCGCTTGCAATATGAATCGGTGGCTTTAAACAGTGTGTTGGCACTTCAGAAAATGACAACAGAAAGTCCGCGTGCTACCAAGCTTCTGATAGAGGATGTACTGGCGCTTGGTTCGGTAAGTGAACCGAATATCTACGAGCGTTTATGTGCGTATTATACCGACTCGATTCTGTTGAAAATCATGGAAGATGCGGAAGTCATGTTTAAAGATATGACACCGATAGAAAAAGAACTTTCCGATGGATTGGGCGTGTTAAAGGAAAAAATTCCCTCTCTGGTGATTCCCTGTATTTATTCTCAGTTTTCAGCTTTGAATCAATCGGCTGTGGTGGGAGACAGTCTGTTGGCTTTCAGCCTGGATAAGTATATGGGAGCCGATTATCCCATTTACAAGCGCTATTACTATGACTACCAGCGTCGCTATATGACTCCGGAGCGTATTGTACCAGACTGCCTTACTTTTTATCTGTGTGCGCAGTATCCCTTTTTATGGGAAGAAGGACATCGTACTTTATTTGATATTATGCTCTATCGGGGTAAGATGGCATGGGCAGTAGAATACATTTTAAAGGGGGATGCTTCTGGACGTAAATCATTGGGATATACGAAAGAAGAAATACGCTGGTGCAAGAAGAATGAAGCGCAGATGTGGGGAAGGATGGCTGATCAGCATTTGCTTGAAAGTACAGATCCGATGCTGATTCGTGCTTATACCCGTCCTGACCCTTGCGTGGTGATAAATGGAGAAAAGATTCCGTCTCTGATAGGTGTATGGCTGGGGATGAGGCTGATTGACAAATACATGAATGACCATAAAGAAGTAACGTTGAAAGAACTGCTTGAGCGTACCGATTTCAGCGGGTTGTTAGAAGATATAAAAGGTTGATATGATAGAGAAAGCTTTATACTTATTGCCCGTAACTTTGGGCGACACATCGGTTGGAAAAGTTTTGCCGGCTTATAATAAAGAGATTATTGTTGAAATCAAACACTTTATTGTAGAAGATGTGCGTTCGGCACGCCGATTTCTGAAGAAAGTTGAGTCACAGATTAATATAGATGAACTGACTTTTTATCCATTAAACAAACATACCTCTCCTGAAGCAATATCCGGCTACTTGAAACCGTTGATGGAGGGACTTCCGATGGGAGTCATTTCAGAAGCGGGCTGTCCTGCCGTGGCAGATCCGGGAGCAGATGTAGTGGCCATAGCGCAGCGGAAAGGTCTTAAAGTGGTTCCGTTGGTTGGTCCTTCTTCTATTATTTTGTCGGTAATGGGGTCTGGATTTAACGGACAGAGTTTTGCTTTTCATGGTTATCTGCCTATAGAACCGGGTGAACGCACGAAGCGTCTGAAAGAACTGGAAGCCCGTATTTATACCGAACATCAGACCCAACTTTTCATTGAAACTCCTTATCGGAACAACAAGATGATGGAGGAAATTCTGAAGACCTGCCGTCCGCAGACCAAACTTTGTATTGCTGCCAACATTACGTGTGAGGGAGAGTATATCCGTACCAAGACGGTTAAAGAGTGGAAAGGAAACTTGCCCGATTTGAACAAGATTCCTTGCATCTTCCTTTTGTATAAATAAGGGAATGGTTCATTGAACCGGATGTTTGTTTTATTTAGCTCGTAGTCTATCTAAGACTCTGTTTTTTCCTTACTGTCATTCGTTGTCTGATTAAAGAGTCAGCTGGAAATCATAAATATCCAGCCATTGACCGAATTTTTTCCCGACCTCATAAAAGCGCGACACCTGTGTAAAACCAAACGATTCATGAAGACGTACGCTGGGGGCATTAGGGAAAGTAATACAGGCTATCAGTACATGTAAACCATGGTTTCGGCATGCGTCAATAAGAGCAGTGAGCAGCTTCTTCCCATACCCTTTATTTGTATAAGCCGGATGCAGGTAAATTGTGACTTCTGCGGTATGCTCATAGGCCTTTTTCTCTTTCCAGCCATGGGCATAGCAATAGCCGATTAATTTTCCGCCTTCTTCCATGACCAGATAGGGGTAATCAGAATGAATTGCTTCCATCCGTCTGCTCATTTCTTCTTCTGTGACCAGTTCAGTCTCGAATGTAATGCATGTGTTTTTTATGTAATAGTTGTAAATAGCGGTAATATCTGCTATGTCTGTAGGAATAACCTTACGTATCATGATTTTATTCTGTTTGATCGGATTCGTATTCTTTCCACATTTCTGCAGCCATTTGCAGAGAATCTGATTCTTTAATCAATGTGGGACTATAGTCTTTGGGGTTTTTCTTTATTTCTTCGAATGTAACAAATTTCCCTCCAGTACAACAGTTGAGCTGTTCCCGGTTTAAAGGCAAAATGTAGAGTCGGGTTTGCTGTATGTAGCCACATTCCTGCACCGTTCTGTAATGAAGTAAAAAGCGGAGGCGTATATTTCGTCTGGCTTTCAAATAGTTCCGTGTAATCTTATTTGCTTCTACTTCTGATTTGCGTACAGCTCCTTCAAATAATTCCTCTATGGGTATATCCCAGAAAAAATCATTGGGGCTTTTTCCTTTGCGGGGAATCAGGTAGATTTCCCCATGAAAAATGGGGGCGATGCGTAACAGGTTATATCTGAAAGGAGTTTCCTTGATGGCAACATGTATGCCGATGATGTTGAAAATAAGGCAGAACAGATAAATGGAAAAAGGAGGTACATAAATCAGCATGAACTGATACTCGGAAGAGATACTGCTGAATTCGTATTTCATGGCTCCTATGATGAGCAAATGAATGGAAGATAAAAGAACGATGATTTTAGTTTCTAGAGTATATGAAAGGCAGGTGTTGAGGTGTAACTTGCGCAGAAAGTTCTGATAAATTTCAGGAGCTGTAACATGAAGAAAGGCAAAGATGAGCAACATAAACTCAAGAGTGGGGGTAATGGTCTGCTCAGGAAGGAATCTGTATCCAGTCAATAGCCGTAAAAGAAGACAGATTCCGATAGAAATACTTCCTTGCAGAAGAAAGAAGTTAAGCTCTTTTATCCGGAAAATGGCATAAAACAAAGCAATTATACTGATGAAGAGTCCAAAGCCTAATATCACGGTTGCCGGGAAAAAGTGTAATCCGGCAAGCGTGATAATGGTTGGCAGTAACCCGAAGGATACAATCGTTTCTTTATATTTTAGTATAAGTTTCATTGCATAAAAGATGCACTTAAAACAACAAATAACTTTGTGGAAAGTTCATTACAATAAATGTTTTTCTGCATGGTAGGAAGAACGTACTAACGGTCCGCTTTCTACGGTCAGAAACCCTTTTTTTTCACCGGTTTCTTTGTAGCGTAGAAACTGTTCGGGGGTGACGTATTCATAAACCGGATAATGGCGGTGGCTGGGTTGCAGATATTGTCCGATGGTTAGAATCTGACATCCGTTTGCAAGCAGGTCGTCCATGGTTTCTTCCACCTCCTGGGCTGTTTCTCCCAGTCCTACCATGATGCCCGATTTTGCTTTGATTCCGCTTTCTGCTATCTGGCGGATAACGGCGAGACTGGTGTCATAGCGCGCTACGCTTCGTACCAGCGGGCTGATTCGTCGCACGGTTTCCATATTATGTGATAGAATGTCGGGATGCGTATCGGTAACTAATTTCACCAATTCGCTTCTTCCCTGAAAGTCGGGTATCAGTGCCTCCAGTGTTGTGTTTGGGTTCAGTTGCTTTATTGTCTTGATGGTTTCTGCCCAGTGCCCGGCTCCCAAGTCAGGCAAATCGTCCCGGTCGACCGAGGTGATGACGGCATGATTCAGTTTCATCAACTGTACAGATTCAGCCACTCTCAAAGGTTCTTTCGGGTCAAGGGGCAGCGGTTTTCCGGTTTGTGTATTACAGAATTTGCAGGCACGGGTGCACACGGCTCCTCCAATCATGAAAGTAGCCGTTCCTCTTCCCCAACATTCACCGAGGTTGGGACAGCGTCCGCTGCTGCAAATGGTATGTAATTTGTGATGGTCAACAATGCGTTTGGTTTCGGTGTAACGCGCGTTGGTTCCAATAGATATTTTCAGCCAGTCCGGCTTTTTAACGTGTTCCATAGTGATTGATATTAAAAGTCTGTCGGTGAGCAGGCATACACCCGGCTCACCGACAGAGTTAGTTTATTAAAGGTTATTCATGAAAAAGTTTGCCACACGTGTCATTAAATGATTCCGGGTATTTCCTCCGAAGATACTGTGGTTCCGGTTGGTATAAATCTGCATGTCAAACTGCTTGTTTGCCTGTACCAATGCTTCGCTGTATTCGGTGCAATTCTGATAATGCACATTGTCATCGGCAGTACCATGAATCAAGAGCAGGCTTCCTTGCAGCTGGTCAGCCCGTTTAATCGCTGAACCGGCATCATATCCTTCTCCGTTTTCTTTGGGAGTACGCATGAAGCGTTCGGTATAAACCGAGTCATAAAAGCGCCAATCGGATGGAGCAGCGATAGCTACTCCGGCTTTAAATGCGCCTGAGCCTTCACTCATAGACATCAAAGTGGTATATCCGCCGAAACTCCATCCCCAAATACCGATACGGCTTCCGTTTATATAAGGTAATGTTCCCAGATATTTAGCTGTTTCTACCTGGTCTTTAGCCTCTTTAACACCGAGGAAAAGGTAAGTACATTTTTCAAAAGCAGCTCCACGTCCGCCGGTTCCGCGTCCGTCTACACATACCATGATGTAACCTTTATCACACATATAGGCTTCAAACAGACCTCCGTCGCCAAAACTTCCCACTCCCCATCGGTCGAGAACCTGCTGCGAGCCGGGACCGCTATACTGGTGCATGATAACCGGATATTTTTTGTTCGGGTCAAAGTTGGCAGGTTTCATCATCCATCCGTTCAGTTCCACCCCGTCGGTAGTGGAGAACGAGAAAAATTCTTTCACAGGCATATTCAGCCGGGCAGTTTGTTGCTTCAGCTCGTTGTTATCAAGCAGGGTAACCAGTTCCTTTCCCTTGTTGTTATTCAGGGTAATCAGGGTAGGAGTGTGCAAGTTCGAAAATGTATTGATATAATAGGCAAAGTTCTTGCTGAACAAGGCATTGTTTGTTCCCACTCGGGTAGATAGTTTGGTTTTCTTTCCTTTGGCATCTATTTTATAGACAGCTGAGCGAAGCGGACTTTCTTCATTGCTGGTATAATAGAAAACATTGTTTTTTTCATCCCATCCCAAGAAATCTTTTACTTCGAATTCTCCTTTAGTAATCTGTTTGACCAGATTTCCCCCAATGGTGTACAGATACAGGTGATTATATCCGTCTTTTTCGCTCATCATGACGATGTTTTGCGGATAAAAAGCGATGTTTGAATAAGCTTGCTCCTTAATATATTGTTCGGCTTCATCGCGTATGGCCACTTTACAGAGGGCACTGCGAGGGTTAGCCATATACAGGTCGAAACGGTTTTGGTGACGGTTCAGTGTCATGATGGCAAGTTTTTCCGGGTCGGAAGTAAATTGGATGCGGGGAATGTAATCATCTGCCTCGATTTCCAAATTCATTTTACGTGTAACATGACTCTTGATGTCGTAAGTATGTACACTTACTTTTGAGTTGACCACCCCTGCTTTAGGATACTTATATTGATAACTTCCCGGATAAGTTGCATATTCATCCTTTGCAGGAAACATTCCTTTATATTCATCGAACGAGAACATCGGAACCTGACTTTCGTCGAAACGGATATAAGCAATCATTTTACTGTCGGCACTGAAGTCGAATGCTCGGTTGAAACCAAATTCTTCTTCGTAAACCCAGTCGGGAATGCCATTTAATATTTTATTGTATTCACCATCTTTGGTTACCTGTGATTCACTGTTCCCGAAGAGCAGTTTTACCAGATGGATATTATTGTTGCGCACGAAAGCAATTTGATGGCTGTCGGGCGAGAACAAGGGTACTTGCTGCGGTCCATTCTTTGATAAAGGCTCTAAGGTGCGGTTTCGTACGTTATAGATATAATATACTGCAGTAAACGACCGGCGGTAAATCGCTTTCGTTTCGGTTTGAATTAAGATGAGGCTTTCATCGGGCGACATGATGTAATCATCGAATGATTTGAGCTTGCAGTCGCGTGCGGTAGTTACATCAAAAATAGTTCCGGCTTCTTCTCCGGTTTTAAACGAGTATTTCACGATGCGCTTGTGGTCGCTGCTGATCTGGGTATAATGTTCCCCGTCCAGCATAGGTTTCAGTCCTCGGATGGTTTGAGCGCGATAAGTTCCTTTGGCTACATCTTGTAAGGTTACTTTTTGTGCCGATAAGCCTAAAAAGCAGGCAAACAGGCAAAGTAAGGTAATTAGTCTTTTCATCATTATGTAGTTTTTATCAATTATTTTAAAATCTTCAAGTGATTTACCGACTGAAATGAAGCCGGTATTTGGGTCTGCTTAATCATTTTGTTAAACAGGCTCTAAAGATAAGCAGATTTATGATAATAAAAGTATTCCTTCTGTATTTATTTCACGGACTGTGTCGGAATCGTTTCGGTAGAAGGGTGTAAAAAAGCATCATCCGGTAAAAGATGATGCTTTTTTATATGCTTGTTGATCAGTATTCCTGCTCAAGATGCATTGGTTGAAGTATCTTGCTTTTTCTTTCCGAACAGTTTCCGGAAAAAGCGGGTAAGGAAATTTCCTTTTTTTGCTTTGGGTTGCAAACAGTCAGGTTTTGTGAAATGTGGCTCTGATGTTTTCAGCTGTAAAGAGTCGGCAGCCGTAAAAGCGGGTTGAGGGAGCCGGGTTGTTCTGCTAAGAAAATGAAGGTTAGCAGGCTGTAAAGACAGATTGTTTTCTTTTTTCTGAACAGTAGGCTGTAGGGTGCTGTCAACAGGAACAGTGGCCTTGGGCTTTTTGAATGCAATAGGAACAGAATACTTACACCGTACAGGGATGCCGTTTTCTTTTCCGGCAATCCAATGCGGCATGGTCTGAATCATATTTAAGGCAGCCGTATCAAGTTCGGCATTCAAGCTCCTTACGATGGCAGGAGAGCTGATACTTCCGTTTTTTTCGACTACGAACTGAATCATGACAGTCCCTTCTATGCCGGTCTCTTTGGCGAGTTGCGAGGGTTGAAGTTTATGTTTTACATAATTAAAAAAAGATTTCATTCCTCCTTGGAATTCGGGCATTTGGTTTACGCTGGAATAAATACGTTCTGCCCCTTTTTTGTTCAGTGATATAGATAACGGTTCTTCTGGATGTATCAGAAAAGGGTGTATGTCCATATAGCGGTTCTCCATTCCTTCTGCACGGATTACGATGAGATGACTGTAATCGGCTTCAATAGAGAATTTACCGTCCGTATCACTTAAGGATTTGCGCGGAGTGCCTTGTATTTGAACTTCGGCTCCGCAAAGTGGTTTCTTTCCATGGGTTAAGATTCCATGTATAGTTACCAGACGTCCTTCCTGTTTAAACAGTACAAGATCATCCGGACAGTCAATTCGGAAAATGGTATCGGTTGCATGTTCATCGAGCTGGAACGATTTGACCGGTTTCGTTTTGTCATGCAGAAAATAAAGGTTGGCTGTGCGGATATAGCTAGGGTTTATTTCATGTTTGAAGTTAATATTTCCCTGTTCATCAATAGGATATTCACTGCTGTATCCGCTTATTTTCAGAAAAATGTTTTTCTGTGGGGTTCCTGCTGTATTGAGTATGGTGATGTTAAAGGTCTTTGTTTTATTATCCGCCCATGCTTTTTGAGGCATTATGAAATACAGGAAAAATGTAATCAGGATTAGCGTAAAATTAATCGGTTTCATATCTCAATTGGTAAATTGATGCAAAGCTACAAGTATTCCCTTGTATTTTGAAACCTAGAAGTGTTAATAATCCTCAATCAGCTTTTGTCATCTGTTTTAGTCGTGCCAGTGCATGCCGGCGGCTTAGCATAATCTGATATCGGTATACCAAGCAGGTTGTGACAAAATAAAAACATGCCTGAAGCCATAAGGCAGCGTATTCGGTTTTCACATCATAGAGCGTGGCTCCCATGGTATTGATGCGTACAAATCCGTTGATTCCAAATGTAGACGGAAACAGCCATGAGAAAATCTCCCAAAATAGAGGAATGGATGCTCCGGGCCAGGATATGCCGGAAATGAAAAGTAAGGGCACCGAAGTGAATACATAAATCATCATACATGATTCACGGTGGTGGATGAATATAGAGCAGGTCATGGCAAAGAAAATACATGCCAGTAAGTAGGGTAAGACGAACGCCAATAATGTCATCGGTTGGGCTATTTGTACTAAACTGAACATTTTAGGTACCAGACAGAGTATGTACGCTGAGACTAAGGCATAGATAAGCAGATAAGCGGCTGACTTACCCAATACGATGCGAAGAGTTCCCTGGTATTGGCGTTTCAGTGGAATTAAATCACGAAACAGGTTCTTCTCGCGAGCTGTTCCTGCTGAAAGTCCGATGCCTAACAGCAAGGTTTGCTGAATTATCAGAATCAATACAGCAGGAATCAAGAAGCTGGCAAAACCGTCTTGCGGATTGAAGAGTGAAACATCTTCATAGGTAATGGGAGCCGTGCTGACCTCATCTTGCCGCTGGGTGGTATTGGCCATTCGCTGGATTTTGATTTGTTTGTTTACGCTCAGTGACGCGTTGGTACTTGCTACTAACAGTGATTTGTAATATAGCATTCCGCTCATGTCACAATATAGACTGACGGTGGTTTGCTTGCCTGTAGCAATATCTTTGCTGAATGTTGCCGGAATATAGATGATGCCGTATACTTTATTTTCTTTCAGTAAAAGTTTGGCTTCCTCCATGTCGGCGCAGTACGACTGGATATGTACGCCGGCATTGGCATCAACCAATCGTAAATAATTTCGGCTTAAGGTGGAGTTGCTGGCATCGACTACTGCAGCAGGAACTTCACGTACCACCTCATTGGTATAGATGAATGCGTAGAGCAGTGGGTATGCTAATGGGACGAGTAGAAAGAAGATGAGGACGCCTTGGTCTTTGAATACAGCTTTCAACTCGTGGGCGCAAATATGGAATAAACCTGAAAATCCTTGATAGACAGTGTTTCGAAAAGGGCTTTCTTTCATAATTCTTATTTCTTTAGGGAATATAGACATAATGCAGAATGGCTGTTCTTAAATTCTTCAGAACCAGAAAGGGCAGAAGCATGAAAACCAATAGGGCTGCCAGTGAATGCCAGGCATATACAAGCGGGTATCCGTTAAGGGCAAGATTTACATAGAGCAAGAAATAATGGCGTAACGGAAATAAATTAGAAAGTGCTTGGAGAACGGGGTGCATCGCCATAACCGGAAAGGTAAATCCGGAGATGGAGAAGGAAACCACTCCCCATAAAGAAGCTGTGCTTAATGCCAGACGGAGATTTCCGAATAAGCCAAAAAGGAAAACCCCGAAAGCCTGTGAAGCCAACACCAAAAGTAAACCGGCCAGAAGCATGGGAATGATGCCGCTATGACAGGGGTAATGCAGATAGCCGTAAAGATATACGTTATAAAATACTGCAATAACGAAGAAGATTACTGTTTGCGGAAATAACTTTCCGCTTAGTGCGGTTGCAATGGAATTGTTTGCCAGCTTCATCAGTTCTTGAGAAGTGCCTTCCTTTAATTCAGTTCCTATCGTGTATACGGTTATCATGAAAATGAGTAGCATTAAAATACCCGGGAAAAGGGTATTACACAAGTAAACCGAATAGTTGAGCCACGGGTTGTTCAGTGCATGCGTGCTGATAACAATGGGTTGAAGAAAAGCCATTGCCTGCTTTTCTGTAGCTCCTTTCGCATACAGACTTGCGCGTCCGATGGCTCCTGAAGCCAGTTCTGACATCGTACGCTGGTCTTTATACAGCAATGATCCGGCTATCAGATATGAGTAGTTGATGTAAAAAGAAACTTTGGGTTGTCTGCTTGCCAAGGCTTCTTCAGTGGTTCCTTTCGGAATATAATAAAAAGAATAAATTTCGCCACGCTGCATTGCTTGACGTGCTTCACTTACACTACTGTAATGTGCCACGATTTCTGTTTGCTGAAAGGCATCCAGATTGCGGACAATGTTACGGGTGGTTGCCGTATTGTCTAAATCGACTACCCCTGCGGGCAGATTGGTGGGTAGCCCCTTGCTCATCAGTGTGGTAAAGAACACGAAGCAAAGTATAGGGGCTATGATCATGCAAAAAAGATAAATCGGTTTGGTGGCAATACGGGTGGTTTCCCGCAAGGCTATTTTAAAAAAACGTTTATGAACAGGTACAAGCATAGTGTGTGATAAGAGTTATTTCTCGATAATGGCCGACATGCCCGGTCGAAGGTTTTCTACGATTTGAATGGGACGTGCTTTTACTTCAAATGTTTTTAAGTCGAACTGACCGGTGGTCTTGGTAGCTTTCCATGCTGCATAGGTACCGAGGTCTTTCATGTAAGTAACTTTAAACTCAACATCTTTTTCGAGAGCCGGTATATATGCTTTGATTTTTTCGCCTACAGTGAAATCTTTCAGGAAGTCTTCGCGTACATTAAAGGTTACCCACATGTCGGTCAGCTGGGCTACATTCATAATAGGTGCACCGGTTCCCACCAGTTCGCCTACTTTGGGAAAGATTTCAGTGACCTCACCGTTGGCACTGGCTATCAAAAAAGTTTCGGCTATATAAGATGAAACCTCGGCTACTGCACCTTTAGCCCGTTCTACTTGTGCCGCAGCCATCGCTTTGTCTTCACGCTGCGCTCCATTTTGAGCCATGGTATACTGAGCATGGGCAGCGCGTTCGGTAGCCTTCATTGCATCATATTGTGCTTGAGCTTCATCTCGTTTTTGGGCGGTCATGACCCCAGCTTCATAGAGGCGGTTGACGCGGTTGTATGATTTCTCCGCAATATCGAGTCCTGCTTTTGCTTTTTGCCACATTTCGAATGCCGCCTGCAGCTGTTCGCTGCGTGTTCCCCGTAGGGCTTTCTCATTCATGGCTTGTGCAGCCTCTTCGGCTGCTCTTGCCTGAGAGAGTTTTGCCATTACGTCAGGCGCTTCGAGAATGGCAAGTGTATCACCGGCTTTTACTTTATCTCCTTCGGTCACGAAGAATTTCAGTATTCTTCCGGGTACTTTACTTGATACACGGTATTCGGTTGCTTCTGCTTGTCCTTGTATGATTTCCGAATCTTTTCTTAATGTGAATAGTCCGATGATGCTGACACCGGCAGTTACTCCTAAAAGGGTGAGAAACGCCAGTAAAATATTGTTTCGTTGAGTCTTTTCTGCCATAGTTTTTGTTTATTTTAAAGTTCCCATTGATTTGTTCAAATATAATTCACTCATTTTTACATCGATTTGCGCATCTATCTTGTTTGATTGTGCTGAAAGCCAAGCTGTTTGTGCCTCTAAAACATTGCTGGTAGGGATAACTCCTTCTTTAAATCCCAGCGTGGCATAGCGTAGGTTTTCATCGGCTTTATCCATGCTGTTTTGTGCCATAACCAATCTTTTGCTTGCTTCGTTTACTTTGTAAGAGCTTTGAGTAACTTGTAGCTCTATTTTTTCTTTTACGTCTTCCAGCCGGTAACGGGCTATGTTCGCTTCTGCTTTTGCAGCTTTTACTTTATATATCCCTTCTCCCCAGTGAAAAACGGGTATTTTTACTACTATACCGGCTGCCCACATTCCGCGGAATTTGTTTTCAAATCCGTTAACAAGTGAGGGGTTGGTGACCATATAGTTTATGGTAAGTCCTACTGAGGGAAGAAATTCCGACCGGACTACGTTGACCTTTTGCCGGTAAATTTGGCTGGCTAATTCGAGGCTTTTTAATTCTTCCCGGTTTGCTAATGCCGTTTGAACATTACTTTCTATATAGGTATCGGGTAGGGTTAGATTCTCCATATCTTCATCTGCCAGTTTGATCTGTGTATTTAAAGGAATGCCACACAGCTGGCATAATACCATTTTAGAAAGACTTAGTCCGTTTTCTACTTGAGTCAGTGTCATTTCAGCTTCATTGACTTTTACCTTAACGCTTAGCCCGTCTGCTTTAGTGGCTACTCCTTCTGCTACCATTTGTTCCACATCCGAATCAAGTTTCCGAACCAGTTTGAGAAATCCTTCTGCTAATTTCTTCTTGTTGGCCAGTGAAATCACCTGCCAGTAAGCTTGATCTGTATTCAGTATCAAGTCTTGCATACCTGTAGCATGCTGCGATTCAGCCAGGCGTTCGGCATATTTGGTGATTTTATTGTAGGCTATTATTTTTCCACCCATAAATAGAGGTTGGGTTAAGGTAGCTGCACCCAGCGTCATATTACGTGTATCAGTTCGCAAGCCGTCTACTAATGTTTGACCGATGCCATTGAGCCCACTGGTAAGCCCGGGCATTAAAGCCATGAGGGGCTTTTCAAGGGAAGCAGCTAGTCCGGGATTGAGAGCTGCAAGTTGTTTGAACTGCTGCTGAAGTTGAGCTCCGGTAGAACTTCCTATATTTCCGATACTTTGTTTCTGATCATCACTGAGTAGAGAAATCTCCTTTTGCGTGCGCATGTACGTACCCATGAGGTCTATCTTGGGGAGATAGTTGGTAAAAGCCGCCTTTTGCTGATAGTGAGCGGCATTGATTTTTTCTTTTGCAATGCGCAACTCTTTGTTATTGGCAAGAGCAAGTGTGCGGCAACTGTCTAGAGACAATATCCGTTGAGCATATCCGTTGCAGATAAGCCCTGTCAATAAAATTACACTTAGTATCTTCTTCATTTTTATCCTTGTTGCTTTGGTTGTTTATGCAACATTGCAAATGTATGATATTATAACAAATGAACAAAGGATTTTGTTGAAAAGATTGTCAATGCAACTTTAATAAAATTTAAAAGCTAATGCTGAATCATGCTTGAGTTAGCACGTAAGTAAATATCCTCTTATTTATAGAACTTGTTCCATTTAGGTTTGGAGTCAGTAGAAGTATAGGTTATGTTAAGCACTTTTTCTTTGCTTGAAGTTCTTGAAAAAGAGTTGGTTTTTACGTTTTCTTCAGTTGCCGGGAAGCTACCGTTTTGTATGTGATACAATACGGGTTGCAGGAGTCGGTCGTCGGCTGTTCCAAATTCACCTAAGGCATTAATGGTATTTTCTTCTATTTCAAAATCAGGTATTAATCCATGAGTAAAATAGTCAGAATTATTTTCACAGTTGCTTAATTGAGTTGTAGTCAGCCATAATTCAACCTGCGGCATTACCTCGCTGGTAAATAGTTGTTGTGCTACGTTTTTCCCGAAAGTTGCACTTCCTACTTGGAAAAGCCGTTCTTTCATATAAGGTTTTAAGCAATTGATGACGATTTCGGAAGCAGAGGCAGTGCTTGCTGATGTAATGATATATAAATTACGATAAGAAGCAGAATTTCCTCCCGGCAAAAGGCTCTTGTCGAAGGGCAAAACTTCCGTTTTATTTATCTTATCGTTATAAGTCATTTTTAAAAACACCTGTCCCATGGCTTCTTGAGGTGCCAGACATGTGCTTAATACTTGCGATGTATTCACAAATCCTCCTGGATTATAGCGAAGGTCAAGTATAATATCTTCAAACCCTTGATGTTTTGTTAAAGCCGTTTGGAGTGTAAGAATATCTTCTTGTCCGAATTCATTATAGAGCAGATATAATGCTTTATGTCCATTTCCGGTATGGATTACTTTCTCTTCCAGCAGGTTCTGAACCTCTATGTAAGCAGGAGTCAGCGTGACAGAACGTAAAGTGTCAAGCTCTGCCTGTACGAGTGATTCGTTATCTTCGTTTTCATTGTTTTCTTGAGGAGGAATATATTTCCCCAGCATAAATTCGTGCGTTTGAGTAGGCTGCAGGATTTGTTCGATATAGTTCGCACTTGAAACCTTGGCACTATCTACTGCAATAATCCAGTCCCCCCGTTTTATTCCAGCTTGATTGGCGGGAGAGTTAGGCTGGACATAAAGCACACGCATTACAGGAATACCTTGCTGGGGAGTATTGGCATAATCCACTTCCAGTCCGAAGCACGGATATTCACTTTGCGTGCGCGAAGGAGCAATGGAGTCGGCATGTGAGAAGGTTACTCCGTTTTTTTTGTCGCGCGATGAAGCGGCTGCCTTGACAAGGTCGGCAGGTTTCATGAAAAAGTCTAACTGATCCTCGGCAGGCAAGTCTTCATAAAACAGATAGTTTTCCTGCATGGTTTCATAAATCCATGTTTTGCTGGCGATGAGGGCATAATATTCTCCAGAGCGGTCTTCACCGCATGATGATAAGCCTCCCGTCAGTCCAAGGCAGCAAATAGAGGTATAGATAAACTTTTTGTTCATGTTTGCTTGTTTTATTTCATGCTAAATGAACCTTCACCAATCATATTTCCATCGGCAAACAGGTTGATACGGTATTTTCCCGGAGCAAGGAATTCCTCTACATCCCAATAAACCGTAACGGTTTGTTCTTCTCCTGTATATTCAATATATTTCTTGATTGAATAGCTGATGTTTCTGTCTTCATAAGCAAATGTATTGCTTGCGCTTTTGCTCAAAATTTCATTGTCGGGCTTTGCAATGCGTACATAAAGCGTTTTATTTCCGGTGGTTGCCGTGATATTTTTTACAATGGTGAATGAGATGGCAATCTTCTTCACGTTTTTTACTTTATTGGTAGCTTTTCCCCGTTTGTTGAGGGTTGTAGCATGGATATTGGTAGCATCTAACTGAGCAGCCAATGAGACCTTTTCATTAAGTGATTTCTTTTCTTTAGAAAGGTTGCTGATTTGTACGGTTGCAGCCGAATATTTGTTTTTTACAGCTTCATTTTCTTCTTTCAAGGCAGCATTTACCCGGTTGAGTGAGTCAATCTGAATGACATAGCTTCGCAAAACAGCACGAACGGTTTTCAGTTCTTTTTTCAAGCGCATGATTTCGGCAGCATTGGTGTTTTTCACTTGTCTTAATTCTTCCAGTAAACGTTGGGTTTTCAGCTTTTCGCTTTCTAATTTCTCGCGGAGTGAATCATTATTGATTTGTACTTGAAGTTCATCATATTGAGTGGCAAACGTACTATATTCGTTTTCCATTTCTTCTTTTTCTACGGCGAACAGTTCGGTCATTTCTTTGTTTTTATGCATTTCATTGAATGCAAAGAAAGAAGTTCCTAAAGTAATGATTATCAGTGCGACGATTGCTAAAATGTATGATTTGTTCTTTTCCATGGTTTTTGCATTTGCTGCAAAAATACAATATTTTATTGAAGATAAGATGACTTTCTCTATTAAAAATGGTTGCAATTCCGGGCGTTTGATTATTTATTCCGTTCGGATGTGACAAAGACTGCAGGTATATCCTTTCCTTTTTGCCATGAAGAAAACTCTACGTCGGGATAAAGTCCGTTGCCTTTATCCGATATCCAGTTATTTAAAACTCCGGGAAGCTTATAGGCCGTAGATTCTGCATAGCTTTTTACATTTTCTGTGATGATAGTAGGAGACTGGTCATGGGCAGTCATTCCTTTGGGGTAATAACAATACAGGATTTGTGGTGTACCCTTTTTCGTATTTAAAATTTGAGCTAATGCATATACGTTTTTTTGGTATTTTTCGTATACATAGCTGTTACATAAGATGGCATTGTCATAAAGTTGATAGCTGATGCATCCCGCTTTACCTTTACTAGGCTTTGGATAGGTGCAAGTGGCTACATAACAGTTTGCTATAGTGCCAGAGGATGAATGAACCAATCCTCCTACAGAGGTAGCTTTTGAAGCATTCAGATGTTGCGTACTGCTGTTAACAATCAATCCGGTATTTACACCACATAACGCTCCTATTTCCTGTTTCGAATCGATTGCTTCGATTGTGCATGAATCGGAATGGCAATTGTTGATTGTTCCTCCGTTATATCCGCATAGCAGCCCGTCGTAATTACTTGTTTTGTCGGAAATATTGTAAGTGATGTCTTTTATGAGCAGGTTTCTGAGTTCGCCTGACGAACCTATGGCTCCGAAAATTCCTAAGTGTCCTATGATTTTCTTTTTAAGGCTGATTCCGCTTAGTGTATGATAATTCCCTTCGAATACATCCTTGAAATACTTATCCTCATCGATGGAATATCCTATCGGGAGGAGTTGGCTTGATTCTTCTTCTGTAAAGTGAATATCATTTTTCAGGCGATAAACCATTTTCCCGTCGGATGGAAATCCAAACTCATCCAGTTTTCTGTTTTTATAAGCTTCTCCATTGATGAGATGTGAAAAGGCAATAAAATCTTCAGCAGTTCTGATTCCGGCTGTTCCGTCATCGTATAAGATGTTACAATTATAGTGTGTACCGCGTTTGAAGACGGTTTCCGGAAGTTGGGTTGCATATATCTTCCCATCTGCACATTCAATTTCAATAGTGATAGATGCAGCTTCAGATGGAGGAACAATGAAAGTGTAAGTAGCGTCCGGTTTTTGTTTGAAGTGAAGTGTGGGAGCCTTTTCTCCTAAGACAATATTGGCAGTGTATGGTTCGATGGCGGACACGCTGACCGAAGGAGTAAAGCGCAGTTCTTCCGTTTGATTGTTTAGCTCTAGAGGAATATGGAAACTGATTTGAGAGAAAAGGTGAGAAAAGTTCAGTTTGATTTGATTGGTGGGCGAGATATTCTGCTTTTGATAAAGCCAGTCGGTCAGTGTTCCGTCATTTTGATAGATATCAGAAGATAGAATCGGGTAATAGGTGGTAATTGAAGCGGTATTTTCCCCCGGAATCCATGTATCATCAAGGTTACCGTTCCATGTGTTTCCATCGAATGTCAGCGTTAGGTTATTTGCTTTAATACCTCCTTGGCTGAAAAAAGAAATTTGGCTTCCAGTTTCCAATATCTGTGATGAATTTAATCGGCTGTTTTTTTCCGGGGGGAGAAGCTGAAAGTTTTTCTGTTGGTTTCCTGTTATGATGAAGGTAGGAGTTTCCACAGGAGCATTATCTTCAGAAATACAAGCAGGACAGAATTGCAGGAGAATACATGTGGTGTAGATAAGACTAAGATACTGTTTCATTTCGGATGGTTTTACTATTATATATTATTCAAGTTTCGCAAAGGCTCAATTCGTCACTGTGTTATCTTGTAACCTTGAAAGTGAACCTGCGACTCTATACGATATATCAGTCTGCTGAGCTGTTTTGAGGAAAAAACGTGTTTTTTTGTTTGTGTGTACCATTAAAAAATGGTTTTATGGAGTAAAAAAAACGCTGCCGGACCTTCACAGGTGGGGCAGCGTTGACTACAATACAAAATACAAATACAACTAAACGAGAATATCTAAATAGGTTTCTTTCTATACAATACCTTGCGCCATCATGGCATGAGCTACTTTCATGAAACCGGCAATGTTAGCGCCTTTCACATAATTAATGTAGCCATCATCTTCTGTGCCATATTTCACGCATTGTTCGTGAATGTTATGCATGATTTGATGCAGTTTTTCGTCGACTTCCTGAGCCGACCAGCTTAAATGCATGGCATTCTGACTCATTTCAAGACCAGAAGTGGCAACTCCTCCGGCATTAACAGCTTTGCCCGGTGCATAAGTGATTTTGTGTTCTATGAATGCATCGATAGCTTCCGGTGTGCAACCCATGTTGGAGATTTCTCCCACACAGGTAACCTGGTTCTTGATTAAATTAGCTGCATCTTCTCCGTTTAATTCATTTTGAGTGGCGCATGGCAATGCGATATCCGCTTTTACTTCCCAAGGCCGTTTTCCTGCTACGAAGGTTGCTTCAGGGAATTTTTCTGCGTAAGGTGCAACGATGTCATTGCCCGAAGCACGCAGTTCAAGCATATAGTCAATCTTCTCTTCGCTAATTCCATTCGGGTCATAGATGTATCCGTCCGGACCGGAAATGGTTATAACTTTAGCTCCTAATTGAGTTGCTTTGGTTGCTGCTCCCCATGCTACATTGCCAAAGCCTGAAATGGCCACTGTTTTTCCTTTGATATCAATTCCTTTTTTGTCTAACATGTGTTTAACAAAATACAGACCACCGAAGCCGGTAGCTTCCGGACGGATGAGTGAGCCTCCGAATTCCAGACCTTTTCCGGTAAATGTGCCGGTAAACTCACGGGTCAGTTTCTTATACATGCCAAACATATATCCCACTTCACGTCCGCCTACACCGATATCACCAGCCGGAACATCCATGTCTGGTCCTAAGTGACGCCATAACTCCAGCATAAAGGCTTGGCAGAAGCGCATGATTTCGCTTTGGCTTTTTCCGCGTGGAGAGAAGTCAGATCCTCCCTTTCCGCCACCCATAGGCAAGGTGGTCAATGCGTTTTTGAAGGTTTGTTCAAATCCCAGGAATTTCAGGATGGATAGATTCACCGATGCGTGGAAACGGATACCTCCCTTATACGGGCCAATGGCGTTATTGAACTGTACGCGATAGCCCAGGTTGGTTTGTACTTCGCCTTTATCGTCAACCCATGTAACACGGAATGTAAAAATACGGTCGGGTTCAACCAGGCGTTCTATGATTTTAGCTTTTTCAAATTCTGGGTGTTGGTTATATACGTTTTCAATAGAAAGCAGTACTTCTTTAACGGCTTGCAAATACTCAGATTCACCCGGATGCTTTGCCTCCAAGGATGACATAATTTGACTAATGTTCATAGTTTTGTACTTTATAAGGTCTGACAAAATGAAAACTTTATGTACTTGCAAAGTTAGTTATTTAGGTGAAAATTCCAAATGTTTCTGTAAAATTTTTGAAGAATGGTTGACAAGGGTAAGGAATGTCGAGAAACATCTTGTAACCGGCGGCAAGCGCCGAAGTATTTGTTGCCGGAGATGAAAGCTTGTTTTAAGAGAATGTTTAGCTGTTTTTAGCTGTGAAAATAAATCTGAAGTTTTGATTATTCACGGGAAATTGCGAATTTTGTTAGTAAATCAAAATTTGATACCATGTTCAGTAAGTTAAAGTTAAATCAGCTTTATTTTAAAGATACGCAATTTGTTGACTTGATGATGAAGCGTATTTTTAATGTGCTTCTCGTTGCGAACCCGTATGATGCCTTCATGCTGGAAGACGATGGGCGTATAGATGAGAAAATATTCAATGAATATATGAGTCTCAGCTTGCGTTATCCTCCCCGGTTTACGCAGGTGTCAAGTCCGGAAGAGGCTTGGCGTAAGCTGGATGAAACGATGTTTGATCTGGTGATTTGTATGCCGGGTTCGGATAATAGTGAAACGTTTGATATTGCCCGTGAAGTAAAAGAGAAATATCCTCATCTGCCGCTTGTGGTGCTTACACCTTTTTCGCATGGTATTCGGCAGCGGATGGAACATGAAGATTTAAGTATCTTTGAGTATGTGTTCTGCTGGTTGGGCAATACCGATTTGTTACTGTCTATTATCAAGCTGATAGAAGATAAAATGAATCTGGAGCATGATATTAAAGAGGTAGGCGTACAGATGATTCTGTTAGTGGAAGACTCTATCCGTTTTTATTCATCAGTGTTGCCTAATCTGTACAAGTTTGTACTCCGTCAGAGTCAGGAGTTTGCTACTGAAGCCCTAAATGAGCATCAGCGCACCTTGCGTATGCGTGGGCGTCCGAAGATTGTACTGACCCGGTCGTATGAAGAGGCGATGGAACTTTATGAGAAATACCGCCAAAATATACTGGGAATCATTTCGGATGCGCGTTTTCCGCATGAGGGGGTTACCGACCCGCTGGCTGGTATCAAATTACTGAAAGAAGTTCGTGCGCGCGATCCTTTCATGCCATTGATTCTTCAGTCGGCAGAAGAAGCCAACCGCTGTTATGCCGATGAACTGGATGCTTTGTTTATCGATAAGAACTCAAAGAAGATGAACATTGACTTGCGGGAGGCGGTCTCTGATAACTTTGGATTCGGCGATTTTATTTTCCGAAATCCGAAGACCCAGGAAGAAGTGGCGCGGGTGCATAATTTGAAAGAACTTCAAAATGTGTTGTTTTCCATTCCTGCAGAGTCTTTCTTTTATCATATCACGCGTAACCATATCTCTCGTTGGCTTTATTCGCGTGCCATGTTTCCTTTGGCAGAGTTTGTTCGTCAGATTACTTGGGATTCGTTGCAAGACCTGGATGCACACCGTCAGATTATTTTTGAAGCCATCGTAAAATACCGTAAGCGTAAGAATCAGGGAGTGGTAGCTATATTCCAGCGTGACCGTTTTGACCGTTATTCAAATTTTGCCCGTATAGGCGACGGCTCGTTGGGCGGTAAAGGGCGTGGATTGGCTTTTATTGACAATATGGTAAAGCGTCATATTGAGTTCAGCGAGTTTGAGAATGCATCGGTAGTAATTCCCAAGACGGTGGTGCTTTGCACGGACATCTTTGATGAGTTTATGGATACCAATCATCTTTATCAGATAGCTCTGAGCGATGCTGATGATGATGCCATCTTGCGGGCTTTCTTGAGAGCAAAGCTTCCCGACCATCTGGTAGAAGATTTCTTTGCCTTTTTCGAAGTTGTAAAAGCTCCCATAGCCATCCGTTCTTCCAGCTTGTTGGAAGATTCCCATTATCAGCCGTTTGCCGGAATATATTCCACTTATATGATTCCCTATCTGGAAGACAAATACGAAATGCTCCGCATGTTGAGCGATGCGATTAAAGGGGTATATGCTTCGGTTTATTATAAGGACAGCAAGGCTTATATGCAAGCCACAAGCAACGTGATTGACCAGGAAAAGATGGCTGTGATTTTGCAGGAAGTGGTGGGTACCCAATATGGCGACCGTTATTATCCTGCTATTTCGGGAGTGGCACGTTCCATCAATTATTATCCCATTAATGATGAATTGGCAGAAGAAGGTACAGTCAGTCTTGCCTTGGGCCTCGGTAAATACATTGTGGACGGAGGTTTGACGTTGCGTATCTGTCCGTATCATCCCACTCAGGTACTTCAAACCAGTGAAATGGAGATTGCTTTGCGTGAAACCCAGACTCGCTTTTATGCACTCGACTTGAAAAACATGGGTGAAGACTTCTCGCTTGACGACGGGTTTAATTTGCTGAAACTCCATGTGAAAGAAGCTGAAGCTGACGGTGCATTAAGTTACATTGCATCTACTTACGATCCGTATGACATGGTTATCCGTGACGGCATTTATCCGGGAGGACGAAAACTGATTACCTTTGCTAATATCCTTCAGCATGACGTGTTTCCTTTGGCTCGTATTTTGCAGTTGGTTCAAGAGTATGGTCAAAACGAGATGCGGCGTCCGGTAGAAATTGAGTTTGCTGTCAACTTTGATGCGCGTACCCGTAGTGGGGTGTTCTATCTGCTTCAAATTCGTCCGATGGTAGATTTGAAAGCCGATTTGCAGGAAGACTTAAATGCAATTCCTGAAAACCGGTTACTGCTGAAGAGTGAAAACTCGCTCGGACATGGGGTAATGGAAGAAATACACGATGTGATTTATGTAAAGACTGAGGGATATTCGGCATCGAATAATCAGTTGATTGCTTATGATATTGAAAAACTGAACCGACGTTTCCTTGATGAGGAGAAACATTATGTGCTTGTGGGTCCGGGACGATGGGGAAGCAGTGATACTTGGCTGGGTATTCCAGTGAAGTGGCCTAACATATCGGCTGCCCGTGTTATAGTGGAAGCAGGATTGACAAATTATCGTGTTGACCCCAGTCAGGGAACGCATTTCTTCCAGAATCTTACTTCATTTGGGGTAGGCTATTTTACCATCAATGCCTATATGAATGACGGTATATATAATCAGGCTTTGCTTGACAGTATGCCTGCTGTAGAAGAAACTAAATATCTTCGTTGGGTACACTTTGACCAGCCGCTGACGGTTAAGATGGATGGAAAGAAGAAAGTAGGGGTTGTGGAACTGCCTGATTCTGTTTCTTAGAGAGGAGGAGTAAATGGGCATTGGGAGTTGGAACTGTGCTTGCCTTTTGCTGTCTTTACCTGTAAAATGAATTCTATTTTTTCACAAAAACGCATTAATTCATATGTTTAAATCGACCATGCAGCAGGTTTCTTCTGCTGCATTTACTGACACGAAGCCTCATTATGAACTGTTAGATGGTTTGCGAGGCATAGCGGCTTTATTGGTATTATGGTATCATGTGCAAGAAGGATTTGCCTTTGCTGAAGGAGCACCGGTTATTGAACACATGAACCATGGATACTTAGCTGTTGATTTCTTTTTTATCCTTTCAGGGTTTGTGATAGGCTATGCCTATGATGACCGCTGGAATAAGAGTTTGACGATGGGCAATTTCTTTAAACGTCGTCTGATCAGATTACACCCGATGGTGGTGTTGGGAGCAGTCGTAGGTGCTGTTTGCTTTTTACTGCAAGGAAGCGTGCAGTGGGACGGGACTCATGTAGCTATCTCATCGGTAATGATTGCTTTGCTTTTTGCCTTGTTTTTTATCCCTGCCTTACCGGGCGGAATGGGCGAAGTGCGCGGGAATGGAGAAGCATTTCCGCTCAATGGTCCGGCGTGGTCGCTTTTTTATGAATATATAGGTAATATTCTTTATGCTCTTATGCTTCGCCGGTTGTCTACCAAATCCTTGACAGCACTTGTAATAGCATTAGGAGGCGGTTTGATGGCATTTACCTGGCTCGACATGTCAGGTTACGGAAGTTTCGGAGTGGGATGGACCATGCAGGGAGCCGGGTTTTGGAGCGGCTTGTTGCGCATGATGTTCCCGTTCGCGATGGGTCTTTTGCTTTCCCGTCATTTCAGACCGGTAAAAATCAGGGGAGCCTTCTGGATTTGTTCTGCCGTCTTGTTGCTGTTGTTTCTTGTACCTCCTATTGCAAGTAGCGGAACAATCTGTATGAATGGAGTCTTTGAATCTTTTTGCATTATAGTGATGTTTCCTTTACTGGTATGGCTGGGAGCTTCAGGAAAAACCACCGATACCTTGTCTTCGCGTATCTGTAAGTTCTTGGGTGATATTTCGTTTCCGCTTTATATTACCCACTATCCCATCATGTACCTGTTTTATGCGTGGTTGATTAAGCATCAGCTTTTCACATTGGCAGACACATGGCTCGTTGTACTGGGAGTGTGTGCTGCCAATGTGACATTAGCTTATCTTTATCTCAAACTGTATGATGAGCCCGTGCGCAAGTGGCTTGCAGCTAAGTTTACTTAACTTTCAGCGTTCCGCTTGCTTTTTGATACGCAATCCATTCCAGATACAGCTGGAAGTGTGCATCAACTTTTGTTTGCCAGGCCTGCTGCCAAAGAGTTTGTGCTTCTAAATGGTCGGACAAGGTTTCCAATCCTTGTTTGAACTGTTCGGCACTGACTCTTTGGTTCTCTTCGGCTTGTTCCAGTGAAATATCGGCAAGATCGCATTCCAGTTTGGCTTCTTCCAGGTTATTGGCAGCTTGAGTCACTTCTAATAGCATCAGTTCATTCTTGTCTGCCTGTTCCAGCAAGCTTTGCTGCAATTGGGCTTTGGCTGCATTTACCTTATGTTTTCGCTCTCCAAAATGGAAGATAGGAATACTTACATTGAGCAGTGCGGTAAAACTACCTCCATCCAGAAACTTCTGACCGTTTACATCGAGTCCGTTGATGTAATTATAGCTTCCCTGCACGCCTATTTGAGGCAACATTTCGCTGCGCGATAGTTTTACCTGCTGCCGGTTAATTTCTACTTGCTTGTTGAGTATATTATATTCAGGTCGTGCACTGATGTCGTTGGCTTGAAGAGCTGTGCTTAAGTCGACCGACGGATATTCATCGGATACAGTGAGAGACGTGGTAAGAGGTTTGCCTATATAGTGGCATAGGTTCATGGAAGCCAGCCGGAGCGCGTTTTCTGCCTTGCGCCGGTTTATTTCGGCTTCATTTAGTTTGACCTGAACCTTGAGTACATCATTGCGTGACTTCAGTCCATGCCGTAGTGCACTTTCCACATTCTTCATTAACTCTTCCAAGGTTTTGTGATAGGCATTGGCAACCTTTTGCATCTCTTGGGCTTTAACCAGCATGGCATAAGCATGTTCGGTATTCATAATCACCTCTGTTTCGGTTAAAGTCTTGTTCAAAAGAGCCATGTCCTTACCCAACTTTGCCATTTTATAGGCTGAGCGGATTTTTCCTCCCATATAAAGCGGCTGCTGTACGGTGGCTCCTCCCATGTAAGCCCATCCTACTTTATAGTTAAGGTCAATTCCGGGAAAATAGGCAAATCCCCCATTAGGCGTGGGAGTTCCATTTGCTCCGGGCATGAAAACCGGAAGATTTCCTCCCTGAATGGGGAAGTTTCCTTTACTGGTGCTGTAAAGTCCTGTCCCGTTAAGTTTAAAGTCGGGAAAGAAGTTCGCTTTATAGCTTGCTGCAGTATGTCGGGCATATTCAATCTGATAGACCGATGCAGCCAGTTGCTTGTTCTGTTCCAAAGCCATTTCGCGGCATTGCTGTAAGGTGAGATATTCTTGGGCAAGGATACCTTGACAAAGAACAAGAAGAGACAATATCAATCGATTCGTTTTTTTCATTGTTCTACTTTTTTATATGGAAGAAAAGTGCATAAAGCACAGGGATAAACAATAGCGTAATTAGCGTACCGAAAAGTAGTCCTCCCATGATGGATGCGGAAAGAGAGCCGAACATCGGGTCGGTAAGTAATGGAATCATTCCCAATATGGTGGTAAGCGAAGCCATCATAACCGGACGTAAACGGCTTTGCGCACTGTCTGTCAAGGCTGTAACAGGGTCTGTTCCGCTGTTGATTTGCTGTGAAATTTCGTCCATCAGTACGATTCCGTTTTTTATCAACATACCGATAAGTCCTAATGTACCTACAATAGCCACGAAATCAAAGGTCTTTCCAGTCAGCAGCATGACAGCTACAACACCGACTAAAATCATCGGCAAGACAGAAAGAATGATGATGGGTTTGCGGTAATCTTTAAAGAGCATGATAAGAATAGCTATCATCAGGATAATGGCTAAGGGGAAGTTTTTAAACAAGTATTGAGTAGATTGGCTGCTGGCACTTTTTTCCCCTTGCCATTGCAGCTGATACCCTTCGGGCAGTTGTATCTTTTCCAACTTTTCAGCTACAGCCTGCCAGGCAGCTTCCGTTTCCAGTCCGGCAATGGGCGAAGCCTGCACGCGGTAACTCCGTTGTCCGTTATACCGCGGAATGACCGGATATTCCCACCGGATATCAATGCTCCGGCTGATTTGTTTGAGTGGAGTTGTAGCCATGACTTTCTCTATGATATCATTTTTGGTTAAAGTTCCGGTCATAGCTTTGTCAATCATTTCATCGGATAAGACGGTCGGTAAAGAGGGTATCATGGAAAACACTTGCGTGTTGCCTAAGTCCTCAATCGGATTTCCTTTTTCGTCCAGACATTTCAGATAGATGGTATGAGGATGTATGCCTTCGTAAAAACTACCTGTAGGAATTCCTCCTGCGGCAACTAACAATGACATACTCACATTGCTTCTGCTCAGTCCGAGTGCGCGTGCTGCCGCTTGGTCGTAGTCAACTGTAATAACCGGGATTTTCTTTTCCCAGTCGGAGGTTATCAGGCAAACTTCAGGCATGGCTTCCATGATACGCCGTGCACTGTCTGCCAATGTTTCCAGTATGGCAGGGTCTGGTCCCAAGAACTGAGCTTCGATTGGATATTTTTTGAACATCAAGTTATACCGCTTCAGTTTGATATAAGCGTCGGGATAGCGTTCAGAAAGCTCATGCTGAATTTCATCAATATGTTCAACCAGTTCTTCTGCCGAGGTAAAGTCTATAATCAGTTCCCCGTATGACAGTGAGGGATAGGGAATGCTTCGCACCAGATTGTATCGTCCGGGCGTATTTCCTATTGGAGCAGTGATGTGGGTGATTTCCTTCCGTGTCTTCAGATAGTCTTGTATCTCGTTCAAGTCGTGCTCTATCCGTGTATAGTTGGTACCTTCGGGCAACTTGTATTCCATATAAAGCTGGTCGTATGACATATCCGGGAAAAAGCCCCGCTTCATAAACCGGAAGCTAAACAGAGAGAGGAGCAGCAGTCCTACCATAATACCTACGAAGGTAAATCGGTGAGAGAGCCCCCAATGCAGTCCGCAGCGCAGCCACTCATAGGCTTTTCCTTTATAGATACGCTTTTCGCCTTCTTCTTGCACCTCCTTTGAGGGATGCAGATAACGGTTGGCAAGTAGTGGAACATGTACTAGGGCGAGTACCCAGCTGAGGGTCAGCGACACAGCAAGAATGATAAACAAGTCGCGGGTATAAACGCCGGCTGTATCGGGCGACAGGAAGATAGGAAGGAAAGCGAGAATAGCAATTAAAGTAGCTCCTAATAGAGGCATGGCTGTTTTTCGTCCGATGGAAGTCAAAGCCTCCATTCGTGGTTTTCCGGCTTTCATATCTACTAAAATACCGTCGACGATGACAATGGCATTATCCACTAACATTCCCATGGCAAGAATGAAAGCAGCCAGTGAAACCCGTTGCATGGTTCCGTCCATGCTGTAGAGGAAGAGGAACGAACCTAATACGGTAATAAGTAGGGAGATTCCGATGATGATGCCGCTTTTGAACCCCATGGTCAGCATGAGAATGATGACTACAATAGCCACCGATTCAGCTAAGTTGATACCAAAAGTTCCCAATGAGTCTGCCACTCGTTCCGGCTGGTAAAAAACTTTATGGCATTCCACACCCGTAGGAAATCGGTTAGACTTGAGTTCCTCTACTTTCTTTTCCACGGCATGACCGACCTTCAGAATATCCGAACCCGATGAGGCTGCTATTAATATTCCGATAGCCCGTTGCTGATCATAAAAAAGTTCATTGCGGGTGGGGTCTTCATATGCTTTTTCTATCTGTGCAATGTCACAAAGGCGTAACTGGTCATCCTCATGCCCCTGTATCAGCATACGGCTGATGTCTTCTACCGTTTTAAACTTATCGTCAACCGTAACTCGGATTCGGCGGTCTTTATTCTCGAAATAGCCGCTGTATGTTGTTTCGTTTTGTCCGTTCAGAGTAACCAGAACTTCCGCCGGACTTACTCCCAAGGTAGCCATACGGTCTTGCAGCAGTGAAATGTTGATACATTCCTCCCGTTTACCGTAAAGTTCTATCCGTTCTACTCCATCCAAATTGCCGACTTCCCGTTTGATGAGTTCGGCATAGTCAGCCAGTTCACGGTCGCTTAAGCCATCACCTGTCAGTGCATAGAAAATTCCATATACATTGCCGAAATCATCTTGTACTGTCGGTTTGTTGGCTCCTTGAGGTAGAGAAGTTCCTGCGTCGTTTACCTTGCGGCGCAACATATCCCAGTATTGTTCCACTTCATTGTCGGGAACCGTGGTTTTCAGTTCCACTTCGATGAGTGATAAGTCATTGTATGAATAACTCTCCGTATGGTCTATATTTCCCATTGAGCGGATTGCTTTTTCCAGCGGGTCGGTCACTTCAAGTTCCACCTGATGGGCAGAAGCTCCGGGATATACCGTGACAACAATCGCTTGCTTAACTTTTATTTCCGGGTCTTCCAGCTTACTCATCTGGTAGCATGAGAAAAGTCCTCCCAGAATCAAAACCGCAATCAGGAAATAGATGAGATTGCGGTTTTGGAAAGCCCATTTACCTATATCTGTCATAGCAAACCTCCTTCATTGGTTGATGATACCGGTTGTAAAATCCGTACGGCTTGACCGTCTTTTAAATAATGAATGCCCGATGATACGATGCAGCTGCCCTGTTTAAGCTGGTTGCAATGAATCAGCAGACTGCCGTCGCTTTTCAGACGTAAACTTTTTACTTCGGTGAGATAGACATGACCGTCTTTGTAGATGAAAAGAAATTCTTTTCCATCTTTCTGCATGACCGAGCTGCCGGGTACAGCCCATACCGTCTGTTCGCCCGATTTGCAGGTAATAGAAACCATCGTATTCATTCCGGGAGAAGGAAGTGGAAGCGTGTTTTTTTCCACTTTCAGTCGCATGGTATAAAGCTGGTTTGAATTTGCTTTTTCTGTAATGCCGATGGGGGTCAGGTTATACGTCTTTCCCGGAAAGACATCGAAGGTGCAAGAAAACAATTCAAACTCATTCCGGCGGATGTATTCTGAAGCCGGCAAGTTCAGTTCCACTTCAGGAGCTTCTCTGCTGATAATAGAGATAACCGGCATACCTGCAGCTACGGTTTCATGCGAATCGAACAGGCGTTTCTGTACAAATCCGTCGAATGGAGCATACATACGGGTATATTCCAGCTGGTCGCGGTGGTTCTTGTATTTTGCTTCAATTTGTTGCAGACCATATCTGGCTTTATCATTGGCATTGGGAGTCGTACCGTTTTCCTGATAGAGTGCCATGACACGCTGTGCCTCTCCTTTAATCTGATTATATTCGGCTTCGGTAGCCTGAAGCTGCACCTCATAGTCGGTGGGGTCTAATTGAGCCAGTAGCTGTCCTTTCCGGACGGCTTCCCCCTCTTTGACCCGTATGTTTTCAATGGTGCCGCTCACTTTAAAGGAAAGGTTGATGTCATGAGCAGCTTTGACTTTAGCGGGGAATTGAAGCACAGAGAGTGACGAAGCCAAGCGTACGGTATCGGTTTTTACGATGCTTACCTTGGTGTTATCTGCTTGCTTTTTCTTGTTGCTGCATGAGGTAGCTACAAGAAGAGCTAGTGCACCTAAGAAAAAATGGAAGAGTTTCATAATAATGATTCTTTATAGTTATAGCTTTTGTAATTACAAATATAACCCTCCCCATAAGAAAAACCAAGTTTGCTAACGAAGTTTAAGTGTTCTTTTTTTCTTATTTTATATGCAATGATTACCCCTTATTGCGATACTCTAACGGGCTCATCCCCACATATCGTTTGAAGTATTTTCCGAAAAAAGACATATTGGCAAAATTCAGTGCGTCTGCGATGTCCTGAACAGACAGCTGAGTAGATTTTAACTGCGACTTAGCATCCATGATAACCATCGATGAAATGATGTCACCGCAAGTCTTTCCGGTAATTTGCTTCACAGTAGTACAGAGATGTGCATGTGAGATACTGAGCTTTTCGGCATACCATGCCACATTACGCGTCTCTGTATAATGCTGCATGACGAGCTGGGCGAAGTTCCGGCAAATCTGGTCGCTTTTTGATGAGATGACTTGATTTTCACTCTGTCCTCTATATAATAAGGAGATTCCTTTATGGATGTTGGCATATAGGTTTGGAGCCATTTCGGCACGAACTTTTTCCGGGAAGAACTCAAACATGCGGATTAGCAGTTTCAGATAATCTTCGAATAAGCCAGCCCCTTCAGCTTTGATTGATAAAACCGGGCGTCCCAATGTAAAGTAAATCAAGTCAAGCAGCGTGTGTGAGCGGTTGGCTTGTTCTATGTAATTCGATGAGAAGCCTAAAAAATAGATTTTCAGATTTCCTTCTACGCTATGAATTTGGAAAATGGTTCCCGGAACGAGGGTAATCACATCGTTCTTCCGTATGGAAATACGGTTCAGGTTAACAGATACTTCAATTTCTCCGTCCATGCAGAGCGCAAAGATTTCACATTTCAGTCGCACCGGATAGTTGCAATAGAGGCTGAGCAGTTCTTTGCTGATGTCGGTTCCTATCAGCCAGTTTTCCGGAAAATCTATTTTAGGAAGTTCTTTCTCTGTCATACTTTTGTTCTTGTTTAATGATTATACAAAGATAAGAATTGCTTTTAAGAACAGAACAATAATATGAAAAATAAACCATAAAAAGAGTTGTAAGCCAAATAAGGTACATGATTATTTTTTTTGTCTTTTGAAAAATGGAACATAAATGAAAAGAATAGACCTTGTAGGGCTTTTTAAAAGTAACTTATTTTGCAGCCACTATACAATGTGATTTTAGTTTTTTAAAAAAAGAAAGGAAAAGAACATGAAAAAAAGATTGTTTTGTTATCTGTTTGCAGCTTGTTGTGCTGCAGTGGTGTTGCCTTCGTGCAGTGACGATGAAGCAGCTCCTGATTATACACAAGTTATTGAAAACGATTTAGCCGGTGAATATAAAGGTGAGCTGGATATAAAGATTGACGGAACCCTTTTAGGTAGTGATATTCCGCAGAATATTACCGTAACAAAGGCTAGCGCTTCTGCTGTTACACTTTCATTGAAAAATTTCTCATTTGCAGGTATTCAGATTGGAGACATTGAAATGAAAGACTGTCTGCTTACTGCCGATGGTGATGGCTATACTTTTGCCAGCGAGCAGACTTTGGAGGTTCCCGGACTGACTTGCACCATTCATGCAGTAGGAACCTTGGCTAAAGGTGGCAAGGTTTTGCTTAAAATGGATATCGATGCTTTGTTGGGTGAAGTGAAACAAAAGGTTGAAGTGGTATACGAAGGCTCACGTTTGAAAGGGGATGAGAAAACTGAAGCTAAGATGCTTACCTTTACTTTTGATGCGGCTAATGAAAAGAATGCTTGCGTAATTGAGCAGCCGGTTATGGGGGAAGATCATGTAATTACTTTCCGTGTGAATGAAGAGATGGTGACTGCTAATCCGGATTTGCTGAAAAGCCTGGAACCTACAGTTACGTTCTCAGAGGATGCTTCAGTTTCTTCTACATTGGACGGAGAAGGATTTTCAAAAGATGTAACGTATACTGTGCTTTCTGAAGATGGAAAGACAAAAACTACTTATACAGTGAAGAAGCCGTTCCAAGGAAAAGTGTTGGTCTACTCGTTTGAAGAATGGGAAGAAAAACAAGGGAACTTAAATACAGATGCTGGGCTTACAAGTTTTACTTATCACTTGCCAATGCCGAAAGATCAACTGGCTAGTAGCGCTGAGGGAGCAAACATGTTAGGATTGTTTGGTATTGAGGGAATGCCCGTTTATAAGTCAGACGATGATAAAAAGGTAGGTACATCTGCTATTAAGTTGGTGACAATGGATACTAAGGCCAAGGCTAGTATTTTGGTTCCGGCTCTTACTTCCGGTTCTGTATATACTGGAAAGTTCAATATGGAACATGCTATGACCGATAAAATGAAATGTACAGAGTTTGGTATTTCTTACGATCGTAAACCTGTTACATTCAGAGGCTGGTATAAGTACACTCCGGGAGAAGTATACATCAATGGAGAAGGTGCAACTAAGCCAGAGGATGTAAAGGTAGTAGAAGGTAAGGTGGATGAATGTGCTGTAATGGCTGTTTTATATGAAGAAGAACTAAATGAGGAAGGCAAAAATATTCCTTTAAATGGTCATAACATCAACGAATCTCCTCGTCATGTGGCTGTGGCTATGTTGGCAGATGGAACAGCAAAAGCTGAATGGACTCACTTTGAAATACCTTTCACCTTTGTAAATGGAAAGAGCTACGATGCTTCGAAAAAATATTATATAGCTATTGTTTGCTCTTCAAGTAAGTTGGGCGATCGTTTCCAAGGAGCAGGAGGAAGTACCCTGTTGCTTGATGAACTTGAAGTAATCGGCGAATAAAAACGGATCGTTGTGATAATATATTTTTTTGATTAGATTGAAACGTCTTGGCTGTTCATCTGAACAGTCAGGGCGTTTTCTTGGTTGATAAAGTATGATATAAAAGGGGAGTCTCATTCCCCTAACTTAAATGAAGAACAAAATGAAATATTCCTTTTTACTGATTGCCTCTCTGGCATTGGCATCCTGTGTGCAGGATGAGGCTCTCAACCGGGAAGCAGCTGTCGATGGGGTGGAAGGGGCTAACGTACAGCTGGTCAGTATCGATACTGAAAACAAGAAAATAGATCTGTATGTTCCGCGTCAGGCCAGTCACTCGCTGCAGGAACTAAAGTTTACATTGGCTGATCAGGCTTCTATCGAAGCAACTCCCCGGCTGGAAACCGACAAGCCGCTGATTGATTTGTATGACTTCAGCGAGTCGGGTTCACGTACTTTCACCGTGACTTCCGAAGACCAGGCTTTCCATACACCTTATCTGATAAGACTCGTAGATACAGAGCTTCCTTTAGCTTATTCGTTCGATCATCTGCTGGCAAACTCCAGTGCACCTTATGATATTTTAGCGGAACGGCAGACGGTGGTAGGCGAAAAGCACGACCGGGTATTACAGTGGGTGAGCGGAAACCCCGGATATAAACTGACGGGGATGGCAAAAGGACGTGAAGATTATCCTACCGTTCAGACCCCCGATGGACGTAACGGTATGTGCGTAAAGCTTGAAACTCGTACCACGGGCAGCTTTGGCATGATGTTGAACCCTAAGATGCCTATTGCAGCAGGTAATATTTTTGTAGGTTCGTTTGATTTGAGCAATGCTTTGAAAGATGCCCGTAAAGCGACTCGTTTTGGCTTTCCTTTTTATCAGAAGCCGGTTCTGTTAAGCGGATCTTATAAGTTTAAGGCAGGAGAAGTGTTCACCGATGAAAACGGAAATGTGGTGGCTGGCTGCAAGGATACAGGCGATATTTATGCTGCTCTTTATGAAGTGAAACAAAGTAGTGATTTCTTAGACGGCAATACCTCACTCAATTCTTCCGATATTGTACTGATGGCCCGTGTTCCGGTCAGCGAGACTACTGAATGGGTTTCGTTTGCTGTTCCGTTCACACAGCCGGGAAGCAAGGCTTTCGATGCGGCCAAATTGCGTAGTGGTAAGTATAAGTTGGAGCTGGTTTGCTCGTCGAGCAAGGAGGGGGCTTGGTTTAGAGGAGCCGTGGGAAGCACTCTTTATATAGACGATATTCGGCTGGAAGTGGAGCCGTAATTGCCGCATAGTTGTGGCTTCAGCTTACAAGAACAGATAATGTAAAACGAAAGAACTAAAAAAGAAATACCCGATGAAAAAAATATTGATAGCCAGCTTGCTGGCAATAGTTGCATTTCCTTTACATGCGCAGAAAGACCGTACTCCAAGCATCATAACTTCTTACCTCCACGGATGGGAGTATGCGGTAAGAGCCGGGTTTAATATCGGAGGTACGGCTCCGGTTCCTCTTCCAGAGGAAATAAGAAGTATAGATGGTTATAAACCGGGGGTAGGTATCTCAATAGAAGGTCGTGCTACTAAGTGGTTTAGCGAAAAGAAGAAATGGGGACTGACTTTGGGGTTTCGCTTGGAAAACCGAAGTATGGAGACTAAGGCTACTACCAAAAACTACGGGATGGAGATTTTAAATGCCGAAGGAGGCAAGTTGGCTGGACTGTGGACGGGAGGTGTGCAAACCAAGGTGAAAAACGCCTATCTTACGGTGCCTGTCTTGATGAATTACCGCTTCAATTCACGCTGGCAAGTTTCTATGGGAACTTATCTTTCATATCTTACCGATGGAAATTTCTCGGGATATGTGTATGACGGGCATTTGCGCACACCTGATGAAGGAGGGGCGCGCGTTGATTTCAGTGAAGGAAATACAGCAACTTATGATTTCTCTGGAGAACTGCGGCATTTTCAGTGGGGTTTGCAGGCTGGTGCTGAATGGAGAGCATTCAAACACCTCACTGTTCATGCTGATTTGAGTTGGGGGCTGAACGATATTTTCAAAAAAGATTTCCAGACCATTGATTTCAGTATGTATTCCATTTACCTGAACCTCGGATTTGGCTATGCCTTTTAATGCAGAGTCAAGTAAAAGAAATTGTTTTTAGTCGGAAGTTATATCTTCTAGGTATCGGTTGAAAAACGCTTAGGCAAATCATTTGAAACGCCTAAGCGTTTAACCGGAAACGTCTAAGCGTTTTCATGTGAACGCCTAGGCGTTTTTTTATGGCTTTTTCAATGATGTTGCAAAGAAGGTTATTTTAATTTTAGGCGAATTATATATATGTGTAAACAGGTAAAAATCCGCTGTTTAAGTTTGAGAAGGTGTAAGAGTTGTGAAGAAACGACCAAAAATATAAAATTTAGACCTTGTACGCTTTTACGGATTGGTGTTACTTTGCAGCCGATAAAATATAGTTTGTAAAAATAGCAATGAGACAAAAGATTTTTTTTACCTTTTTGGGAGGACTGTTGACGCTCTTTTTATCAGCTTGTTCGAAAGACAGTGGAGCCGATAATGGAGTGACGGGTTCGTTTTTAATTGATTTGAAGGCGACCACCGAGGTTATTGTAGGCGATCAGGTTGTTTCGCGTGCAGGAACAGGAAGTGCTGCTGGTGTGGAAGATTTTTCTGTGGCAGTAGAAAAACAAGGAGAGGTGATTTGTGAATGGGCTACGTATGCAGAAATGCAGGAAGATGAGAAGCCTGAACTTCGTCCGTCGGTTTATACGGCTAAGGCTTGGAAAGGCGACTTGTCGGCCGAGGGGTTTGAGCGGGGTTGTTACGAAGGGAAAACCGACTTCGCCATCAAGAAAGGAGAAGTGACTCCGGTGAGCATCCTTTGTAAACTGGCGAATGCGAAGTTGAAAATAGAATATACCGATCGTTTTAAAGAATACTTTGCTTCTTATTCGGCTTCGGTTTCTACCGGAAAGGGGAATACCGTGGAATATAAGCAGGGAGAAGAACGCTTTGCGTACTTTGCTCCGGGAAAGTTGGCTGTGAATGTGGCAGTCAAGAAAGCCGGACAGGCAGCCGATGCGGTGTATAAGGTGAAAGAGATTGATGCCCAGGCACAGCATGCCTATACGCTGACGCTCGATGTGGATGCGGGTTCGGCTACTATGACGGTTTCTTTCTCAGAGAAGGTTTCTCAGGAAGAGCAGAGGGAGTTTTCGGTAACCGATGAGGCGCTGAACGCTCCGGCTCCTTATTTCAAGGCGCAGGGCTTTGTAAGTGGAGAGGTGTTTGAGATGCTGGAAGGTAATATCTTGGATAAGAAGGTTTATGCCTATATCAATGCGGTAGGAGGACTTACCGGATGTACCTTGAAAACCGATTCTGAATTTTTGACGGAAAAGGGTTTCCCTGCTTCTGTTGATTTGGCCGAACCGGGCGAGCATGCAGGAATCTTGAAGACGATGGGACTGAACGTGAAAGGATTTTCCGGAAATACGGAACAGATGGCGATGGTGGATTTTACGGCTCTTCTGGCGGAACTTCCTACTGGTGACCATGTGTTTACCTTGCAGGATGCAACCGACCTTTACGGAAAATCATCGGGCAAAGAGACGCTGGTATTGACCATCAAGGTAACAGCTTGCGACTTTAAAATGGATACAGCCGACGAGGATGCACCATTCATGGGGCAGGAGTGTAAGGTGAAAGTGCAGTATCTCACCGAAAATGCCGGATTTAAGGGAAGTCCGGACAAGTTGCTCTATTATATAAAGGAGGGCGACCAGAAGAAGATGTTCACTTATAAATCTTCGGAAACAGAGGACGGCAAGAACTTTACCGTTACGCTGACCGCTCCTCAGGAGGTGAAGTTTAAGGAAGCCTTCACTTTGTCGGGGGAATCCAAATCGTATACCCGTGAAGCGCAAGTGAAGGTGGGCTACGGTATTGAAGTGGCTGGCGATTACGATGTATGGGCGAAGAAAGTAATCTTCCATCTATATAATGCGAAAGCAAGTCAGGTGCAAGTGGAATACCAAAAGGAAGGCGACGGAAACCGGTTTGTATTGGAGGATTTGAGAGAAGTGGACGCTTATCAGCCGGGAGTAGGTACACGTGTGGCTGTACATGGGGTTCCTTCAAAATCTTCGTTCCGCTTCTGTGTAAGAATGCGCGATGGTTCTAAGGATAAATCGAATGAAGTGGAAGTGACTACGGAAGAGGAAAAACAGGTGCCGAACAGTGGTATGGAACACTGGAGCTATGATCAAGTGCAAAAAAACTGGAAACGATGGTATCCATGGGACTCGAACGCGGAAACAAAAGGATGGAATACATTGAATCTGAAAACGACATCCGATGAAGGTTGTGCTGCTCCTGACTTTGCTTATGTAAATAATTCAGGAACAAAAGAAACTACAGATGTATATGCTGGGAATAAAGCAGCCTTGATTCGTACCGTAGGATGGGGTTCAGGTACTACAGCTCCTGGTCCATTTTGGGATGGTGGTATTAAAAAGGTAGACCCGGGCTACTTGTATTTAGGTGAAAACTCTAATACTCCCGAAACGGAATATACTCCTCTTGCTTTTTCTTCCCGTCCTGTATCATTGGAGTTTCATCGCAAGTATTTGCCTGCTAGTGGTAGAAAAACCAGTGATGATAAGTATGAAGTGTGGGTGAAGGTAGAGCATAGAAGCAACGGTCAGGTAACACTCTTGGGTGAAGGTTATTTGACGGAAGGTGGTAAATCGACAGCTTATGAGAAAAAGATTATTCCGATAAACTATGTGAAGACTCAATATAAGGCTACACACCTCTATATTATATTCAAATCGGGAACAGAATGGCGCTATGATTATATGATTGTTCCTCCTAGGATGAATTTAAGTGATGGTGAATATATCGGAAGTCAGTTATATGTTGACGACATACAATTAATTTATGAATAAAATAAAAAAAGGAAAATATATGAAACGCTTACAACTCATTTCACTTACCGTTTTGTCGATGCTCATTGCATTGACCGCTTGCCATAGCGAAAAAGTAAGTTTTCAGATGGATACTTTCGGACAACTGAAACTATCCTCCATGCAAGTAACAGCCGATACCGAGCCGCTGGTGACCGCATCACGCGTATCTGCCGACATCAATGACTACTTGATTACTGTGTATGCAGCCGACGGTGGGAAACTGCAGGAGTGGAAATATGCCGAGATGCCCGAAATCTTCACCTTGAAGACGGGTGCCTATAAACTGGTGGCACATGCCCCCGAAGTAACCGGTGCGGCTTTCGATACACCTTATTGTGCTTCTGCTGAAAACTCGTTTGAAATCAGACAGGATGAAATTACGGAAATCGGTGAAGTGAAATGTACGCTTCATAACGTAAAGGTTACGGTGAAATATGAAGACAAACTGATGGCTTTGTTGGGCGATGCTGTGAAGGTGACCGTAAAGGTGGGCGAGGAGAAACTGGAATATACCAAAGACGAGACGAAGTCGGGCTTCTTCCATGGTAAAGCGGAAAACAATGTAGTCGACGTGGTCTTTCAAGGCAGTGTAGAGGGGGAACCGGTTTCTATCACCAGATCGTATGCTGAAATTGCGCTCGGTACCGAACTGATTGTTACTTATAAATATAAGGAATCGGTGACGGGTATCGATCCGGGAACAGGCGGAAGTTTCCATGCGCCCGGAATTTCAGTAGATGAGAAATTGATTGCCGTAAATGAAACGGGTGCGGTATTGCCGGAGGAAGATGAAATTTTGGATTTCGGTAAACCGGCGATAGAAGGCGATGGCTTCGACCTCAGCCAGCCGGTTACCAACTTGAACCAGAAGGTGGTGGTAAACCTGATGGCTCCCGATGGCATTGCCCACGTGAAGGTGGAAATTGCATCGGAAAATGAAACCTTTGCCGGAGTCATCCAAGAAATGTTCGGCGGTCCGTTCGATTTGGCTAATCCGGGCACTTTGGAAGAAACGCTGAAGGGACTGAAACTTCCGGTGAGTGAACAGGTTATCAATCAGCAGCTGGTGAAATTCGATGTAACCGAGTTCATGCCTTTGCTGAAAGGGGAATTTGCCGGTATCCATCGGTTTATTATTGAAGTGGTAGATAATAACAACAGTTCGGTAAAGGCTACGCTGACTGTTGACAGTACAAATGCGAAGTAAGAAAGGATGAAGAAATTATATATAGCATTCGTAGGTATGGCCTGCCTTTGTCTGGCTTGCAGCCGCGATGACCGCGCCCTGCTCGATGGAGAGGGAACGCTTCGTCTGCGTGCGCAGGTGAACGATGAAGTGCAAATCATTTCACGGGCAGGTGCTCCTGAAGGCGAGACTTCGCCCGAAGAGGAATTGAAGAAGAACTGTAGAGTCCGTATTTATAAAGGAGAAAAACTGATTTATAAGCATGCCGGGTGGGATGCTACCTTGCAAGAACCCGGACTGTCTTTGTCGAGCGGTGCGTACCGCGTGCGCATCATTTCGGGTGACTCGGTAGATGCGTCTTTTGACAAGAAGTATTACGAGGGAAACGAATCGTTTGAAATCCGTCAGGCGCAAACCACTCCGGTAGAGGTGGTGTGCAACGTGATGAATACCTTGGCTAAAGTGGTATTTGATGCTTCGCTGGAACCGTATCTGGAGAAGGGAGAAGTTTCAGTAGCTGTGGATGTGGATGGCGGTTCGCTGACTTATCCTTATCAGAAAGAAGCGGCTGAAGCGAAGACGGGTTATTACTCGCTTCCTCAAGGAAAAGAATATCTGATTTGTACATTTACCGGTGTGGCAAAGAACGGACGGAAGTTTACGCAGACCGATCGCATTGAGTCGGCTAAAAAGTCTACTTTATATACGCTGACTTATAAGATTTCCGATTTGGAAACTCCGGCACCTCCCACAGATGAAGGGGGAGCTTTCATTGATTTGAAAGTCGATGAAACGCCTTTGGCTAAAAAGGAGGAAGAGATCCTGATTTATCAGCGCCCGCAGTTCCGTGCAGTAAACCAGTCGGAAGAAGTGGATATGAAGCAGCCTTGGTTCTTGGAACTGAACAGCCAGATTCAGCCGGAGGTGAAGATTTATACTTCTACTCCGTTGGCAGAGGCTTCGGTTACGAGCGAGGTGTTTACTAAACTGGGCTTGGCTTCTGCCGAACTCAATCTGATGGATGAGGCAACACGCGCGGCATTGTTGGAAAAAGGCATTACGGTAACATCGCAGGAAAAACTGCTGACCATGAGCTGGGGAAATTCGCTTCATGAATTGTTGAAAGAGGAAGGTGAGCATCATATCATTTATAAGGCGACCGATACGGCTGTGGAAGGAAATGCAGCTGCCCGTACCAATACTATCGACTGGACGATTTCGGTATCCAATGCCAATATCCGTGCGGTGAACATCCCTTATCCGTATCAGATTTGGGCAGACCGTGTAACGCTTTATGCAGAGGTTATCGAGGGTCGCACGCCTGCTCCGGATGCTCAGTTGTCTTTCCGTTACCGGAAGAAAGAAGATTCAAACTGGATTGATAATATTCAGGCGAAACTGGGAGAAAACAAGAAGACCATTACATCGGATGAAATCAAGGGACTGACTCCGGGGACAACGTATGAGTATCAAGTACTCGAAGGAGATAAGGTTTCTAATCAGACTTGTGAGTTTACTACGGAAGCAGCTCTGCAGCTGCCTAACAGCGGGTTTGAGAATTGGTCGGGAGGTGTTCCAAAGTTGATATACGGTTCAGGAGAGGAGATGTTCTGGGACTCTGGAAATCATGGCTCAAAGAAAGTCAGTGCGAATGTGACGGAACCGGATGGAAATGTGAAACATAGTGGTGCATATTCCGCTCGGTTGAAATCAATGTTTGCAAGTATGTTGGGTATTGGCCAGTTTGCTGCAGGAAATATCTTTGTAGGTCAATATCTGGAAACCATCATGGAAGGCGTTACAGGACATGGTGTTCTTGGAATCGGTCGCCCTATGGGCAAAGATGCTTCCGGTCGCCCGGTAACTTCCCGCCCCTTGGCCTTGAGAGGTTACATAAAATATGTCAGCGGAAAAGTAGACAAGGGAGGAGATAAGATTGCTAATGGTAGCCAGGATGTTGGTATCATTTATATGGCCTTGACCGATGGAGAGGGAGAGGCTCATGGAAACTCTCATTGGTCGTTTATCATCAAGACGAAGGAACAGCACTTCTTTGATAAGAACGCAGCGAATGTGATCGCTTATGGAGAAAAGACTTGGGAGCAAAGCACGGAAGGCGAAGGAATGATTCCGTTTGAAATTCGCTTCGACTATAATGCTAAGCAGGATGGTAAAACACGTATTCCGAATCGTATCCTGATTGTTGCGGCTGCAAGTAAGTTCGGCGACTACTTTCAGGGAAGCACCGGCAGTACGATGTGGCTGGACGACCTTGAGTTAATTTACGAAGAAAGTAAACTATCAAAACAATAAAGAAACGGTGAAAAAAATTATTTATCTCATAACCCTTTTGTGCATGGTAACGCTGAATGTCCATGCACAGCAAGAGGGGAAGCGGAAGATTGCCGACAATGTATTTGTTCCGAAAGGACAATGGATTGTGGGAACTTCAGTTTCTTACTCCGAGCATACGGAAGAAAATTATCAGTTCTTGGTCATTGATAAGTTTAACTCCGATGGTTATACGTTTAAAGTGAGTCCGCTGTTGGTTTATGGTATAAAAAATAACCTCGCATTGGGAGGACGCTTCTCGTATGGCCGTACGCTGACCCGCTTCGACAATGTGGGCTTCAGTCTGGATGATGACTTGACCATCGACTTGAATGATACCTATGAACTTACGCATTCATACAGCGTAATGGGAATCATGCGTAACTATATCAACTTGGGAAGCAGCAAGCGCTTTGCTCTTTATGCCGAAACACAGTTGAAGTTTGGTGGAAGCCAGTCGAAGTTGGTCACCAAGGAAGGCAATGAACTGACCGGAACGTATTCCACTTCCACTGATTTGGGCATCGGAGTTTCTCCCGGAATCGTGGCTTTCATCAACAATTATACGGCAGTGGAGGTCAGTGTGGGTGTCTTGGGAGTTGACTTCAGCAAGACCCATCAGAAGCGTGATCAGATTTATACCGGAGAGCGCTCTTCGAGCAAAGCGAATTTTCATATCAATATTTTCTCAATCGGCTTGGGAGTAGCCTTTTACTTGTAGTGTATGAAAGGATTATATAAGCTAATTATTTTGATAGGTTTCTTGATGTGCAGCCTTCAGGAAGGATATGCACAGACTCGTGATACGATTGTGATTCATGACACCATTTATCTGGAGAAACCTAAATTAAGCAAGAAAGTAGAGACAGTAGAGTCGAATAACCTGATTCGTATCAAACCGATGGGACGATATGACCGGGGAATCGTTAATTACAAGTTTATCCCGAAAGGAAAGTGGATTGGCGGATTGACCTTCTCGTATGTGAACTTTGACAGCGATGACAGTAGCTTGCTTTATTCCTTGCTGGGAGGAATGGACATGAACTTAGGTATCAAGGCGATTCATCCTTATGTGGGGTATACCATAAAAGACAACTTGGTTCTCGGTGCAAAGTTCGGTTATAATCACTTGGTGGGTGATGTGGGCAATATCGACCTTGACTTAGGAAGTGACTTAAGCTTTTCGTTGAGTAATATGCGATATACTGAAGACTTATATTCGGTGGGAGTATTTAACCGCTCTTATGTAGGCTTGGATGGCGGGGGACGTTTCGGCTTGTTTAATGAAACGACTCTAACTTATAAACACGGAACATCCAATTATAACTCCGGAACCGAAGAGGAAGGATTGAAGCATACGGAAACTACGATTAACGAACTTCACCTTGGTATTAATCCGGGTGTAGCTGTTTTCATCATGCCTAATGTATGTGCGGAAATGTCTTTTGGTGTAGCCGGATTTAGATACCGCTCGGAAAAACAGCGGAATGAGTCGGGCGAAGAAGGTAAGCGAAGCACGAGTGGAGCAAACTTTAAAATTAATATTCTTAATATTAACATAGGAATAACTATTTGCATGTAATTATGGTAAGAACCTTATTTTATAAGCTGGGAATGCTGCTGCTGTTGGCTGCGGTGTTGTGCGGCTGTATTAAAAATGATATTCCTTTTGCACGTATCCCTTTGTCGATTACTGCTTTGAAGGTAGAGGGGCAGATAGGAACTACGTCTTTTTCTGAAAAAGACAGAACGGCAACGGTGACTTTGGCTGAAACGGTAAATCCTAAGAAGGTAAAGATTGACTCGATTGGATATACGGATAAGGCAGTAGCTGCTTTGTCTTCGGGTGATGTGATAGACTTGACGAACGATGTAGAGGTTACGTTGTCTTTATATCAGGATTATGTGTGGAAAATCATGCGTAACCAGCCGATTGAGCGTCGCTTGACAGTAAGTAATCAGGTGGGAAATGCGGTTTTTGATGAAGACAAGCGCTTGGTGACCATTAATATAACGAAAAGTGCTTCTTTGAGAGACGTTGAGCTGGTGGACTTAAAGCTTGGTCCGACTGGTGCTGCTTATAATGGAAGTACGGAAGGACTTCCTGCTGTTTCCTGGAACCGATATGCAAATTATGCAGAAACAACGATTCATGTAACTTACAGCGACTTTATCGATGAAGAGTGGACTGTGAAGGTTTATAACAGCGATAGTGATGTATTGACAGAGCGTGCTGACGGATGGGTAAATGTAGCTTGGATGTATGGCGCTGGTGTGGCTGGTACGGAGTGTGGGTTTGAGTACCGTGAGGCAGGCGCTGAAAATTGGATTGCTGTTCCAAAAGAGTATGTAACGGTGAATGGCGGACAGTTTTATGCCCGGGTTCCTCACTTAAAAGCAAATACTACGTATGAATGCCGAGCCTTTTCAGATGGGCAGAGAGCGAAAGAAGTTCAATTCTCTACGGTAGATATGGGTAGTTTCCCCAATATGGGATTCGAAGACTGGCATACGAGTGAAAAGTCGGTTATCTGTCCGTGGGCAAAAGATGGTTCGAAATTTTGGGATACTGGTAATCACGGAAGTGCCATTGTAGGTGAGAAGAACGTTACAACGAATGTAACGGATATCCGCCCCGGATCAACCGGAAAGTATGCAGCTTGTTTGTCTTCTCAAAATATTTTGGGAGTGAAGTTTGCTGCGGGTAACTTGTTTGTGGGAGAATATAAGAAGACCCAAGGAACCAATGGCATCTTAGGTTTTGGACGTGAATTCGTATCTTATCCTACTGCGCTTAAAGGATGGTTCAAGTATAAAACCGCTCCGATAACAGAGGTTTCCAAAGGATATGAAAAGCTGAAGAACCAGCCTGATACTTGTATCGTTTGGGTAGCATTAGGTGACTGGGAACTTACTCAAAATGCTGAAACCGGACAGAAGACTGCAGTTGAAATCCGGACGGATAATAATAATAACGGGAAGTACTTTGACAAGAATGACCCTCATGTGATTGCTTACGGGGAAATGACGTGTGGGGAAGACGTGAATGAGTATAAGTCTTTTGAAGTCAAATTGGATTATCGCGCTACCAACCGGGTTCCGACTTCTTTGCTGATTGTTTGTTCTGCAAGTAAGTACGGCGATTATTTTACGGGAGGAGAATGTGTGATGTGGATTGATGATTTCAGTCTGGTGTATGATTATGAAGACTAACCGGAACGCCTTTCATTCGAAATGGATATAAACTAAAGCGGGTGACATTTGAACGCATGAGTTCAATGCCACCCGCTTTTTATCGTATGTGAGGATGGATTATCCTACATTTTTTACTTTAATCAGATATTCAGCAATCTGAACCGCATTCAGAGCGGCACCTTTTTTAATCTGGTCGCCTACAATCCAGAAGGTCAGTCCGTTTTCATTGGCAAGGTCTTTACGGATACGTCCCACATAAACGGGGTCTTTACCTGCAAGGAAGAGCGGCATAGGGTACTCTTTCTTTTCAGGATTATCCATTAAAATCAATCCTTCACCATCGGCAAAAGCATTGCGGGCTTCTTCTATGCTGATGGGGCGTTCTGTTTCCAGCCAGATGCTTTCAGAGTGAGAGCGAAGCGCAGGTACACGTACGCAGGTAGCACTTACCTGAATGTCGGAGTGCATGATTTTACGTGTTTCGTTATACATCTTCATCTCTTCTTTGGTATAGCCGTTTTCGGTAAATACGTCAATCTGCGGAATCAGGTTAAATGCCAGCTGATATGCAAATTTCTCTACGGTTACAGGTTCGCCTGCCAACACCTGACGGTATTGTTCGTAAAGTTCGTCCATGGCAGCTGCACCGGCTCCGCTGGCAGCTTGGTATGTAGATACATGTATGCGTTTGATATGGGATAAGTTTTCGATGGCTTTTAATGCGACAACCATCTGGATGGTGGTGCAGTTCGGATTTGCAATAATGCCTCGCGGACGATTCAATGCATCTTCAGGGTTTACTTCTGGAACAACCAATGGTACGTCGTTGTCCATGCGGAATGCGCTTGAGTTGTCAATCATCACAGCACCGTATTTAGTAATTGTTTCGGCAAACTCTTTGGATGTGCCTGCTCCGGCTGAGGTGAAAGCGATGTCAACTCCTTTGAAATCATCGTTGTGTTGCAAGAGTTTTACTTCAATTTCTTTACCGCGGAAGGTGTATTTTCGGCCGGCACTGCGTGATGAACCAAATAATACTAACTCGTCAATCGGGAAATTTCTTTCCTCGAGCACGCGCAAGAACTCTTGTCCTACGGCTCCGCTCGCACCAACAATAGCTACTTTCATTTTCTTTTTTCTTTTTTTTGTGTGCGTTAATAATCTCTTGTTTGTATTCAACTTGAATATCCTGCTGCAAAAATAAAACATTTTGAAATAAAAAACGGGATGTGCAGAACTTTTTTCGTATTTTTGTTCCTAAAATGAAATTAGAGTGTACATCTTTATGAAAGAATGGTTTGATTTGGTAAATTTTGATATCCATTTTCCGATTGCTGACCCTACGTGGATTTTTTTCCTTGTGCTGGTTATCATACTTTTTGCACCAATTGTGCTGGAACGTTTGCGCATTCCTCATATCATCGGCATGATTCTTGCCGGTCTCGTGGTGGGAGAGCATGGTTTTAATATTCTGGCGCGTGACAGCAGTTTCGAATTGTTTGGCAAGGTGGGCTTGTATTATATCATGTTCCTTGCCGGACTCGAAATGAATATGGAGGATTTCAAGAGTATTCGTGGTAAGGCAACTGTATTGGGACTTCTGGCATTTATATTTCCGCTGGGAATAGGGATATGGACCAATCAGTATTTGCTGGGATATGGTTTAATGACCTCCATACTGCTTGCCAGTATGTATGCTTCTCATACATTGATTGCTTATCCTATTGTGATTCGTTATGGAATAAACCGACAGCGGGCTGTAAGTATAGCGGTGGGAGGTACTGCGGTTACAGATACGTTGACTTTGTTGGTCTTGGCTGTAATCGGAGGTATGTACAATGAGAGCGGTGACTCGGATTGGTTTATTGTATGGCTGGTTTTGAAGGTTCTGGTACTGACCTTGATTATCATGTATTCATTTCCTCGTATAGGCCGATGGTTTTTCCGTCGTTATACAGACTCTGTAGTGCAGTATATATTTGTATTGGCGATGGTCTTTTTAGGAGCCGGACTGATGGAGTTTATAGGAATGGAAGGTATTTTGGGAGCTTTCCTCGCAGGTCTGGTTCTGAACAGGCTGATTCCTCATGTGTCTCCTTTGATGAGTCATCTGGAGTTTGTGGGCAACGCTTTGTTTATTCCTTACTTCTTGATAGGAGTGGGTATGATGATTAATGTGAAAGTTTTGTTCGGTCATCTTGATTCCTTGAAGGTGGCAGGGGTGATGATTGTGGTGGCTTTGCTGGGAAAATGGATTGCTTCATGGTGTACGCAGAAAATATATCGGATGCGCGCATTGGAGCGTGAATTGATGTTCGGATTGAGCAATGCGCAGGCTGCAGCAACTCTGGCAGCCGTATTGGTGGGATATAATATTATACTGCCTGATGGGCAGCGACTGCTTAATGAAGATGTATTAAACGGAACGATTTTGCTTATCTTGGTGACTTGTGTGGTGAGTTCTTTCATTACGGAATATGCTGCCAAGCGTGTGGCGATGGATGATGCGGAACTGCATGAAGAAAAGGCGCAGGAGAAGGAGCGTTTCTTGATTCCGGTAGCTAATCCGGAAACTATTGATAGCTTGATGGGACTGGCTATGGTGGTGCGTGATGAAAAGCGAACCGATAATCTTGTGGCATTAAGCGTGGTCAATGATAATAACGATTCGGTTAAGTTGGAGATGAGGGGAAAACGGAGTTTGGAACGGGCTGCTCAGATTGCGGCTTCCGCCAATGTTCCACTTAAAACTGTGAGTCGCTTTGACTTGAACATCACTACAGGTATTTTGCATACAGCCAAAGAGAATGAAGCAAACAGTATTATTATAGGTTTGCATTATAAAGCAAGCATTGTGGATTCTTTCTTTGGAAACTTAACGGAAAACTTGTTGAAGAGTACTTACCAGCAGGTGATGATTGCTCGTTTCTTGATTCCGGTGAATACGTTGCGGCGTATCATTGTGGCTGTTCCGCCTAAGTCGGAATTTGAGCATGGCTTTGTGAAATGGATAACTCATCTGTGTCGCATGAGCAGTCAGTTAGGATGTCGTTTGCATTTCTTTGCTCATCCGCAGACGTTAGGTTATATCAAGGGATATATTACCAAAAAGCATAAGGATGTTTTGACTGAATATCAGGAACTGGAAGACTGGGACGATTTGCTGATTATTACCGGACAGGTAAATTTTGATCATTTGCTGGTAATTGTGAGTTCACGTCGTGGATCGATTTCTTATGACTCTTCTTTCGAGCGTCTTCCGATGCAGATTTCTAAATACTTTAATAATAATAGTATCATGTTGCTGTATCCTGACCAAAAAGGCGACCCTAATGAATCGCTTTCATTTGCTGATCCACGAGGTATGGCAGAAACACAGTATTATGATAAAGTGGGAAACTGGTTCTATAAATGGTTTAAAAACTCATGAGTAACGATGTAAGACAGTGGCAGCAACGTACCGAACTGTTACTGGGTGAAGAAAAAATGGAACGTCTGCGCAAGGCGCATGTGCTGATTGTCGGAGTGGGCGGAGTAGGAGCTTATGCGGCTGAGATGATTTGCCGTGCCGGAGTGGGACATATGACTCTTGTGGATGCCGATACGGTACAGCCTACTAACATAAACCGGCAGCTTCCTGCGACTCACTCTGCATTGGGACGTCCGAAGGCTGAAGTCTTGGCGGAACGTTTCCGTGATATTAATCCTGAGTTGGATTTGACTGTACTTCCGGTTTATTTGAAAGATGAGGCTATCCCGGAGCTGCTTGATAGCCGGAAGTTTGATTTTATCGTAGATGCTATTGATACGGTAGCTCCTAAATGTTACTTGATTTATCATGCAATGCAACGGGGAATAAAAATTGTAAGCAGCATGGGTGCTGGAGCTAAGAAAGATATAACTCAAGTACGTTTCGCTGATTTATGGGAAACTTATCATTGCGGCTTGAGTAAGGCTGTAAGAAAACGATTGCAGAAAATGGGAGTAAAGCGAAGACTTCCGGTGGTGTTCAGTACTGAACAAGCCGATGAAAAGGCGGTTATCTTGGTTGATGATGAACAAAATAAAAAATCTACCACCGGAACTGTCAGTTATATGCCGGCTGTGTTTGGCTGTTATTTGGCTGAATATGTAATTCGGAAAATATAAGAAGGGGAACGGAGATATAGATGCCAGGTTTCAGATGTATTTGAGAGGATATAATACCGATATCTATTATGTATCTGGCTGGTTGAAAGGAAAAGTTTTGATGGCTTAAGACTAAATTCAACAACTTATAAACTAAACAACTTGAGCAAATGATAGAATTACAGGGAGTAACCAAGAGTTTCGGTTCACTTCAAGTTCTGAAAGGAATTGATTTAACAATCACTAAAGGTGAGGTGGTAAGTATTGTGGGTCCGAGTGGAGCAGGAAAGACTACGTTGCTTCAACTGATGGGTACCTTGGATAAACCCGACAGTGGAAATATCTTCTTTAATGGTGTAGCTGTCAATTTGCTGAAAGAAAAAGAATTATCAGCTTTCCGCAATAAAGAAATTGGTTTCGTCTTTCAGTTTCATCAGCTTCTTCCTGAGTTTACCGCTTTAGAGAATGTAACTATTCCTGCTTTGATTCAGGGTGTTTCGGCTGGAGAGGCGCGTAAGAAATCGCTTGAAATGCTGGACTTTTTAGGCTTGTCTGATCGTGCTTCGCATAAGCCGGCTGAACTCTCAGGTGGAGAGCGGCAGCGTGTGTCAGTAGCCCGTGCGCTCATAAACCATCCGTCGGTAGTTTTCGCTGATGAGCCGTCTGGTAGTCTTGATACGCAGAATAAAGAAGAGTTACATCGTTTGTTTTTTGATTTGCGTGATAAACTGGGACAGACGTTTGTTATTGTAACTCATGATGAGGGACTGGCTGGTCAGACAGACCGTACCATTCATATGGTAGACGGGCAGATTTTGGATGTGCTTTAAAGCTGCAGATAGTAAGAAGAAAAAACTCACCAAGGTGAAACCGGAAAAGGTTTACTTTGGTGAGTTTTTAATTCTAATCAGTGGCTGCTGAATAATAAATTGCTAATACCTATTGTTGTAATCAGCATATGTTATCCTTATCTTTTACCTGTTATCGTCGGTTGGGTAAATCTTCCATTAAAATATCAAAGTGGCTAAATGCGGATTGTGGTCGGAAAGAAATCCGGTTTGTTCCTCTGTCTCTTTAGGAATAAAACTGTTTGATACTTTGATTTGTGGAGTTACAAAGATGAAATCAATTTTTTCGCAAGAGTCACCCGGTATTTTACCAAAATCATGGAAGGTATAGTTTATACCTTCTGTTTTTTCTGCAATTTTAGCAACATCTTTCATTATAAATTCATTGGTGGTAATGGTTTGATAGGCATCCCACTTTTCCGAAACATTAAAATCGCCAGTAAGTACAGCGGGCTGGTTTCCCACTATTTCCTTTATTTTTTCGATGATAAGTAAAGCACTCTTGGTACGGGCTTCTACTCCGATATGGTCAAAGTGAGTATTTACAGCCATAACGATTTTCCCGGTTCCCTTTTCTTTTAATTTTGCCCATGTTGCAATGCGGGTGCATGCTCCGTCCCATCCAATGAAACCAACGCTGTCTGGATATTGAGAGAGCCAGAAAGTATTGCTGTCGAGAACGTCAAAGCGGTCTTTTCTGAAGAATATGGGAGCATATTCTCCTTCGGTTTTTCCATCATCGCGTCCTACGCCAACTTCTGCATATTCAGGAAGTCGGGCTTTGAGGTCTTCCAATTGATTGTGTAGAACCTCCTGCATACCTACAACATCTAAATTATGTGCTTTGATAAAATTGGCCACTGTATCTTTTCGATACTTCCAATTATTTAAACTGTCTTCAGGATTGTCATAGCGGACATTAAATGTAGCCCATTTTACCTCAATCGTTTCTGGCTTTTGGGAGCAGGCTGCCAGAGCTAATAAAGCCAATCCTGCAAACAGAGAAGTGAATTGTTTTTTCATGTTATAAGATTTATATGAATTAATACCATGTGCTATAATAACAAATTTAAATGAAAAAATACTTAGCGTGAGGCTTGTTTTTTGTAAAAAAAAGTAATTTACTTGTTTTTTCAGTTTTTGTGGCGTGATATATCTGGCTGAAATGTTCGAAAAAGTATTTAAGGTTTATGAGAGGAGTGCCGGGACCTTATTATTATAAAGTGTTAAGCTATTATAAGTATCTTCATAAAAGCAGGTCGTAAAAATAAAACTCGACAAGTTCATCATGTTTAACCAGAAAAACTTTTTATCTTTACAGCAAAATAGGAAAATATGAGCCATATACAATTAGGAAGATATAATCAACTGGAGGTTGTAAAAGAAGTAGACTTCGGTATGTATTTGAATGGAGACGAGGATGGTGAAATCTTGTTGCCCAAACGTTATGTGCCTGAAGATTGTAAACCGGGTGACATACTGAATGTTTTTATTTATCTGGATATGGATGAACGCCTGGTGGCAACGACATTAACCCCTTACGCCCAGGTGGGTGAATTTGCTTATTTAGAAGTAGCCTGGGTGAATCAGTATGGAGCTTTTTTAGACTGGGGATTGATGAAAGACCTTTTTGTTCCGTTCCGTGAGCAGAAACTGAAGATGCAAAAAGGAAAGAAATACCTGGTGCATATACATCTGGATGATGAGAGTTATCGAATTGTAGCCTCTGCAAAGATAGAACGCTATCTGTCGAAGGATAGAGCTGGATATCGGCAGGGAGAAACGGTAGATTTGATGGTGTGGCAGCAAACCGATCTTGGCTTTAAAGTAATTGTGGATAACCAATATAGCGGAATGTTATATCGTAATGAAGTATTCCGTACTTTGGAACCCGGCATGCGTATGCAGGCTTATGTAAAGCAAGTGCGTGAGGACGGAAAAATAGACTTGGAACTTCAGCGGGGAGGAGTACGTAAAGTAGATGATTTTTCAGAGGTCCTTTTACAGCATATCAAGGATAATCAGGGATTTACCACGATGAATGATAAAACAGATGCCGAACTGATATATGCAACGTTTGGTGTGAGTAAGAAAACATTTAAGAAAGCAGTGGGCGAGTTATATAAGAAGCGTCTGGTTGTTTTAGAAGAGGGAGGTATCCGTTTGGCGGATGCTTAAATTAATAAAGATTTTCCCCGGAAGGTGGTTAATGACATGTTGTTTGCATACATTTCATTAATCACCTTTTTTCTTTGGATGCTCTTCCTTATGGATTTCACGGCTCTTTCACTTAAAGCCAGTACTCTCTTGGAAGTACCGGAGTACTCTCTTGGAAGTACCGGAGTACTCTCTTGGAAGTACTGGAGTACTCCTTAGAAAGTACTGGAGTACTTCCCAAGAAGTACTGAAAGCAGACCTCATTGTTAAATGAAAGTGCCGCACTTGAATGAACCAAAGAGCCGTGCTTATGATTTAAAGTCTTTGTAGAAAAATTTGTACTATGGTTTTTATTTGTTACTTTTGTCTCACGAAAAATAAAACGATTTAATATTATGAATTGGCTACAAGATTTGTTAACGAATCCTAACTCGATAGCCCACATTGTTGCATTATATGCATTTGTCATCGCCGCAGGGGTCTTGTTGGGAAAAATTAAATTCTTCGGTATTTCACTGGGAGTTACATTTGTCTTGTTTGTGGGAATTATGGTCGGGCATTTCGGTTTCACCGGAAATCCGGCAATTCTTTCGTTTATTCAAGACTTCGGACTGATATTGTTTGTATTCTGTATCGGTTTACAAGTTGGTCCTTCATTCTTCTCTTCATTTAAGAAAGGAGGTATAACCATGAATTTGCTTGCGGTGGGCATAGTCATGTTGAATATTGCAGTTGCTTTGGCTCTTTACTACGCTCTGCAGGGGCGTGTAGAAATGCCGATGATGGTAGGTATCCTTTGTGGTGCGGTAACGAATACTCCAGGTCTTGGTGCGGCGAACGAAGCTTTGCAGCAGTTGAGTTATAACGGTCCGGAAATCGCGATGGGTTATGCCTGTGCTTATCCGCTGGGAGTAATGGGTATCATTTTGTCTATGATTGTAATCCGTTATTTGTGCCGGGTGGATATGAACCGGGAAGCTGAAGAAATCCAGCAGGAAGAGGAAGCCAATCCTCATCTGAAACCTTACACTATTTCACTGAAGGTGCAGAACGAGGCTTTGACGGGTAAGAAACTTTCTCAGGTTCAGGCTTTTCTGGCACGCGATTTTGTATGTACGCGTATCATTCAAGATAACCGGATGGTTTCGCCGAACGCAAATACGGTGTTGCGCTTGGGAGACAAGATGTTTATCGTATGTGCGGAGGATGACTCAGAAGCTATCATGACCTTTATCGGTCCGAGTATTGATATGGACTGGAATGCGACCAATCATTCGGATAAGCCGATGGTTTCACGCCGAATTTTGGTTACACAACCTCAGATTAACGGAAAAACATTGGGTGAACTGCACTTCAGCAGCATGTATGGAGTAAACGTAACTCGTGTAAACCGTTCAGGTATGGACTTGTTTGCTGCCCGTAACTTGCGTTTGCAGGTGGGAGACCGTGTGATGGTGGTAGGAACACAAGATGCTATTGAACGTGTTGCAGGTCTGTTGGGTAATCAGTTGAAGCGTCTTGACCATCCGAATATTGTTACCATTTTTGTGGGTATCCTTTGCGGTATTTTCTTCGGTAGTCTGCCTATAGCAATTCCAGGTATGCCTACTCCGGTGAAGCTTGGTTTGGCTGGAGGTCCGCTGATTATTTCTATTTTAATCGGGCGCTTCGGACATAAGGTTAAGTTAGTGACTTATACAACCATGAGTGCGAATTTAATGTTGCGTGAGGTAGGTTTGGTACTTTTCCTTGCCAGTGTAGGTATAAAAGCTGGTGGTAACTTTGTTCAGATGGTTGTGGAAGGTGATGGACTGCTTTATGTCGGTTTAGGATTTTTAATAACGATTATTCCATTGCTGATCATGGGTATGATAGCCCGTTGGCATCACCGTGTGAACTATTATACATTGATGGGACTTATTGCTGGTAGTAATACAGACCCTCCCGCATTGGCTTATGCCAATCAGATTTCAGGAAACGATGCACCTGCCGTAGGCTATTCAACAGTTTATCCGTTGGCAATGTTCCTTCGTATCCTTACAGCTCAGCTTCTTATTTTGACATTGGCGGGTTAAAATGGATATTTGATTGAATTTCTGTTTTTTTTCACGAAATAATTTTCTTGATAAAAGAATTATGCTTTAATTTGTAATCAAGAAATAAACCATAAAAATAGAAGACACACATGAAAAGCTTGTTAAAGAACTTGGGAGTAATATTGGTGATAATCGGTGCTGTTATTCTGATTGCTTGTTTTGCAAGTGGCAATGTAAATAACAACTCTGTTTTGGGAGTTTCATTGCTGTTGGTAGTAATCGGTCTGATTTCTCATATTATCCTGAACAAACGTATTACAGATTGATTTTAAGTTATCTGATTTAACAAAAAAGCCTGAATCAACTAAATGATTCAGGCTTTTTTGTTCATATGCTGTTCAATGAAAATCTCTGTTAGAGCTATTTGGTTTTTCTTGAAACTGTTTCTGACTCCTTTGTAGAAATGAAATTACGGTCTGTTTCTTTCATTCTTTTATATTTCGATTGATTTCACGGAATCAGCAAAGAAGAGTCGCCGTAACTTAAGAATCGGAAATCATGCTTCAATGCATAATTGTAAATCCGATGCCAGTCTCCCTTGACGAAAGCCGAAACCAAGAGCAGCAAGGTACTCTGTGGCTGATGGAAATTGGTTACCATCTTTTTCACAATCTTATAGGTATATCCGGGAGCGATAATAATCTGTGTGCTGGTGTGAAGTGTATCCAACTGATTTCGCGTCATATAATCCATGATATATTGTAATGCCTCTGTTGCTGTAAGCAAAGGATGGGTTTCGTAAGGTTGCCATTGTTTTACATGTAATTGTTCTTCGCTGGCTTCCGGGTGCTGAGAAATGGTTACACCGATGTAGTATAAACTTTCTAGCGTGCGGACAGAAGTTGTACCTACGGCTACTGCTTCACCCTGATGTGCAATCAGTTTCTCGATGGTTGTTTTGTTTACAGAAATATATTCGGTGTGCATTTCATGCCCCTCTATTTCTTCGCTTTTTACAGGCTTGAAAGTACCGGCCCCCACGTGAAGGGTAACTTCTTCCAAGTCAACTCCCTTTTCTTTCAAGTTGCTTAATACCCGTTCGGTAAAGTGTAATCCTGCTGTAGGAGCTGCTACCGAGCCTTTTATTTTAGAATAAACAGTCTGGTAGGTTTCTTTATCGCTTTCTTCAGTTTCCCGATTCAGATAAGGGGGAATAGGTAACTCACCGAATACTTCCAGAATATCGGCAAAGGTCACTTCCTCATTGTTCCAGTTAAAGTCTACCCAATGACTTGTGCCATGACATGCACCGCGTGTGGCTGTTAAAGTAATTGGCTTACCTTTAACTGTCATTTCTTTATGTAAGACTCCTTCTTTCCATTTCTTTAAATTACCTATCATACAGAGCCAGGCTGCATGACGTGTTTGCTGGAAATTCAGTGCATAGTCATGAGGCTGTATAGGTTCCAGGCAAAAGATTTCAATTAACGCTCCTGTTTCTTTACGGAAATGCAAGCGTGCCTGAATGACTTTTGTATTGTTGAAAATCATCAGTGTTCCCGGTTCAAGATAATCTGGTAGTGAGGTGAAGCGAGTTTCACTTACCTCACCATGGCGGTAAACCAAGAGTTTAGACTGGTCGCGTATGGGCAAAGGAAATTTAGCGATTCGCTCATCCGGTAGGGGGTAATTATAATCGCTTATTTTGATATGTTTTGTTTCTTCCATCTCTTCTGTTTTTATGCTGCAAAATTAAGATTTTCCTTTCGATAAATCAGTATGTTTGCTTATTGTTTTTCACCGAGAGCATAGAGATGAGGCTACAGAAGAGCATGGAAGCAGAAAAAAGAAGCAGAAAAGGACCTGTTTTTCAGGTGGAAGCAAAAAGAACTAAAAAATGAAGGTCCGTAAGTCTTTGTTCAAATAGACAGTATTTTCTTTTAGGAAAATCTGTTTTTGGTTCAGATGCGCTTGCAGTATATTTTTTAGTTGGACTAAAAATGACGGAAAATGAGAAGAAAACTGACAATAGAGGTGAAATGATTGATAATTGATTATCATACAATGTATTAGAAGTAAAACTGAGATTCGTTACAAAACGCTTAGGCATTTTGAATGAAACGTCAAGGCGTTTTAAATGGAATGTCTTGGCGTTTTTTTTATTTTCCTTGTTGTGTTATAGGGGAGGCAGAAATGTTCTTTTTAATATAATATTATAAATAAATTTGTAATCTTTACAAATAAAATAGTTATATAAAAATATTTCTATTATATTTGTAAAGCATCTCAAGTTAAAGTTCCTTTCATAAAAGGAACAGATAAAGTTGAGTCTTGCTGATTGATTGTATAACCCTTTAATTAAGAAATGAAGTATGAATGTAAGAAGAATATTGTTATCACTGTGTATGGTAGTTATTGCTGGAGCTGGATTGGCCCAAAACAGTCATAGAAAGTTTGAATTGATGAAACTTCCTTATGCGCTGAATGCCTTAGAACCTGTTATCAGTGCCGAGACTCTGTCATTGCATCATGGCAAACACTTAAATACCTATGTAAATAACCTCAATAAATTAATAGCAGGGACAAAGTTTGAGCAAATGGAACTCGAAGAAATAGTGGCAACTTCAGAAGGAGCTTTGTTCAACAATGCAGGACAGACATTAAATCATAATCTTTACTTTACCCAGTTTTCTCCCGAAGGCGGTGGAACTCCGATAGGAAATCTTTCCCGTGCCATTGATGCCCAATGGGGAAACTTTGATAAGTTTAAAGAAGAATTTACTAAAAGTGCCACTGCATTATTTGGTTCAGGATGGGTATGGCTTTCGAAAGATGCATCCGGTAAGCTTTATATCACCCAAGAAGCCAATGGTGGAAATCCGGTTACCCACGGACTGATACCTATTTTGGGCATTGATGTGTGGGAACACGCCTATTATGTAGATTACAGAAATAACCGGGCTGCTCATCTTGATGCGGTATGGAAAATCATAGACTGGGCTGTACTGAACCGCAGATATACCGGAGTATAAGAATTGCTTTTTGCTTAAGCGGAACTACAAGTCTGTTTCACTCATAGAGTTATAACGAAACCATGAAGAAAGAGTGTGGCGGCTTTTAAAAGAAGGTGGCAGGTTTGCTTCAATCAGGAATTTAAGCATTTATCCTGTCATCTTATTTTATGGTAAAATGGAATATTTCTGTTTAAACAGATATTTGGGAAGAATAAAGATATAGATTTAACGAGATTTAGTAGTAGAATAGAAGTAAATTCCTTATTTTTGAGGTGCTCTAACAGAGTTTGTAAAAAAACACAGTAAAAAATACTAATAAGATGGAAAACCTTGGAACTGGATTATTGTTAATGGCAGTTGGAATGACCACTGTCTTTTTAATTCTTCTTATCGTTATCTGGTTAGGAAAGGCTCTTATTGCGTTTGTAAACAAAGTTGCTCCGGAAGAAGAACCGAAAAAGAAACCTTCGGTATCAACTCCGTCAACAGATGCGGGTGCAATGGATGCTATTAAAGCTGCTGTCGATATACTGACAGCCGGAAAAGGACAGGTAATAAAAGTAGAAAAATTACATTAATTCGAGAAAAGAAAAACACATGTATCAATCATGGAAAGAGAAGTAAAATTTAGTCTGGTCTTCCGCGATATGTGGCAAAGTGCCGGAAAATATGTTCCGCGTGTAGATCAGTTGGTAAAAGTGGCCCCAGCTATTATCGAAATGGGGTGTTTTGCCCGTGTAGAAACAAACGGGGGAGGATTTGAACAAGTTAATCTGCTGTTTGGTGAAAACCCTAATAAGGCTGTTCGTCAGTGGACAAAACCTTTTCACGAAGCTGGTATTCAGACTCACATGCTTGACCGCGCCTTAAACGGTTTGCGTATGAGTCCGGTTCCTGCCGACGTCCGCAAGTTATTTTATAAGGTAAAAAAAGCACAAGGTACTGATATTACCCGTACTTTCTGCGGCTTGAACGATGTTCGCAATATCATCCCGTCTATCGGTTATGCACACGATGCAGGTATGGTTTCACAGTGTTGTCTTTGTATCACCTATTCACCGGTTCATACCGTTGAATATTATCTGGCAATGGCAAAACAGCTGATTGAAGCCGGATGTGATGAGATTTGTATCAAAGATATGGCAGGTATCGGTCGTCCGGCTTTCCTTGGTAAAATTGTAGCCGGTATCAAGAAAATCAAAGATATTACTATTCAGTATCATTCACATGCCGGACCGGGGTTCAACATGGCGTCTATATTGGAAGTATGTAAAGCTGGTTGCGATTATGTGGATGTAGGAATGGAACCGTTGTCATGGGGAACCGGTCATGCCGATGTCATCAGTGTGCAGGCCATGTTGAAAGACGCAGGATTCAAAGTGCCCGAAATCAATATGCAAGCATACATGAAAGTCCGTTCCATGATTCAAGAGTTTATGGATGATTTTCTGGGTTTATATATCAGTCCGAAGAACCGTCTGATGAACTCTTTGCTTATCGGTCCGGGACTTCCTGGAGGAATGATGGGAAGTTTGATGGCCGACTTGGAAACCAACTTGGAGTCAATCAATAAGTATAAGGCAAAACGCAATCTTCCGTTTATGACTCAAGATGAGCTGTTAATCAAACTGTTCGACGAAGTGGCTTATGTATGGCCTCGCGTAGGCTATCCTTGTTTGGTGACTCCGTTTAGCCAATATGTGAAGAACTTGGCAATGATGAACGTTATCCAGATGGAAAAAGGAAAGGAACGCTGGGGTATGATTGCCGATGACATTTGGGATATGATTTTGGGAAAAGCCGGAGCACTTCCGGGAAAACTGGCTCCTGAAATTGTAGAGAAGGCAGAACGTGAAGGACGCAAATTCTTTACCGGTAATCCGCAAGACAATTATCCTGATCAGCTGGAAAAATATCGTCAGATGATGTGGGAGAAAAAATGGGAAACCGGAGAAGACGATGAAGAACTGTTTGAATATGCCATGCATCCGGCTCAATATGAGGCTTACAAGTGTGGAAAGGCAAAGGCTGATTTCTTGGAAGATGTGCAGAAACGCCGTGCGGCGAAGGAAGAAGTACACATGGCAAACGAACCGACCAAGGTGCTGACTGTGGATGTGAACGGACAGCCTTACCGTGTAACGGTGGCCTTTGGAGATGTGAATCCAGCTACATTGGCGGCGGCTCAGGGAACGTCTTGCGCTTCAACTCCAGCATCGGCTGCTGCTCCTGCCGGTGAAGGAAAAGATGTGTTGTCTCCGCTTGAAGGTAAATTCTTCTTATCGAAGAGTGCTCAGGAAACTCCGGTAAAAGTAGGAGATAAGGTAAATAAAGGCGATGTGATTTGTTATGTGGAAGCTATGAAAACATATAATGCAATCCGTGCCGAATTTAGTGGAACGGTTACTGCCATCTGTGTTAATTCTGGAGATACCGTATCAGAAGATGACGTATTAATGAAGATATTGTAATGGAAGATATACTTGAAAGATTATATGATATGACTGCTTTCAGCAATATTATTGCTGACCCGCGGTTTCTCATCATGTATGCCATTGCTTTTGTCCTGCTTTATTTAGGTATTAAGAAGCAGTATGAACCTTTGCTGTTGATACCGATTGCCTTTGGTGTGTTGCTTGCCAATTTCCCGGGCGGTGACATGGGGGTGATTCAGGCAGACGAAAATGGAATGGTAATGGTGAATGGTGTGATGAAGAACATTTGGGAAATGCCTCTTCATGAAATTGCCCATGAATTGGGCTTGATGAACTTCATCTATTATATGCTGATTAAGACGGGTTTCTTGCCTCCTATTATCTTCATGGGAGTGGGGGCATTGACCGATTTTGGTCCGATGCTTCGAAACCTTCGTCTTTCTATCTTTGGGGCCGGAGCTCAGTTTGGTATCTTTGCCGTGCTGATTGTGGCTATTTTAATGGGATTTACGCCGAAAGAGGCTGCTTCACTGGGTATTATCGGTGGAGCAGATGGTCCGACGGCTATTTTTACTACCATTAAGCTGGCGCCTCATTTGCTGGGTCCGATTGCCATAGCGGCTTACTCTTATATGGCACTTGTGCCGGTGATTGTTCCGTTGGTTGTTAAATTGTGGTGTACCAAAAAAGAATTGTCTATCAATATGAAGGAGCAGGAGAAGAAATATCCTTCAAAAACTGAAATCAAGAATTTGCGTGTATTGAAGATATTCTTCCCTATCGTATGTACCACTGTGGTAGCTTTGTTTGTGCCGAGTGCTGTGCCTTTGGTGGGTATGCTGATGTTTGGTAACTTAGTGAAAGAAATCGGCAGTAATACATCTCGCTTGTTTGATGCCGCATCAAACAGCATCATGAATGCAGCTACTATCTTTTTAGGAATATCTGTAGGTGCAACCATGACGATTGATGCGTTCTTGAACTGGACTACTATCGGCATCGTTATCGGTGGCTTCTTGGCTTTCGCATTGTCTATTTCCGGTGGCATCTTCTTGGTAAAGATTGTCAATCTGTTTACTAAGAAAAAAATAAATCCGTTGATTGGAGCAACAGGATTAAGCGCAGTGCCTATGGCGAGCCGTGTAGCCAATGAAATCGCTTTGAAATACGATCCGAAGAACCATGTTTTGCAGTATTGTATGGCAAGTAATATTTCGGGAGTGATTGGCTCGGCAGTAGCTGCCGGTGTGCTCATCTCTTTCCTCGGATAAGATTGTTATAGATTAAAATAGAATCCCCGTCTGGTAGATGAAATCAATCGTTACCAGATGGGGCTTTTTCGTTGGATGAATTCTGATTATATGGCATGGAAAATTAGATGATAATTTATCCACAAAGAAGTGAAAAAAAATGCCGGAAATCCCGAAGGGTTGCTTAGGAATTCCCGACATTGTTATATGATGAAGTCCAGTAAAAGAACTGAATTGTTATTTTACTGCTGCATCATTGTTTGTGGTAGCATATAGCCCAATCATAGAACCGGTAAATCCTCCAGCTACATTGGTTGATAAAATATCTCCAGATACTGTTCCTCCCACAGCTTGGAAGTCTTTTCCGTCAGTAGAGTAACTGAATGTATAGTTATCGCCTTCTGCTTTTACTCTCAGTTGGATAGATGAGGTTTCTTTTACAGGTACACTTGCCAGTGTAGTAGAGTTTCCTCTTTCAGTGCGTTGTAAAACAAGATAGTTTTCTTTGGCTTTTTTAGTAACGCCAAATACATAATTAAACTGTTCGCTTTGATAACACACAATACCTGCTAAATCTTTTTCCGATCGAGGTTGGTAATTCAGAGTTGTTGTGGTAGTAAAGCTTGAATGTTGCTGACGGTAGAATAAAGTAGAGGTAGGCTTTACAGCTTTGATATTTTCTTCATACGGTGTAATGGTCAGTCCGTTTGCTGAAGTAGAAATGAAGCCCTCGCGTGCTCCTCTTATTCCTACCCAGCGGTAGTCTAACTGTGTTGCCGAAAAATCTTCACTGAATGTGAAGTTTCCATTGGGGAAAAAGCCATTCTTTCCGCTTTGGTTTGTAACTCCCTGAGGCATTTTAATTTTAGCCTTCAAAGGTTCCATACCTCCTTCAAAGACAGGATAGGTTCCAGTCCAGTCAACAGGAAGAATAAAAGTTTCACGTCCGGTATTTATTCGATTTTTTTCATTTGGACGTATAGCAAGAAATACACCGTAATGTTTTCCGTCTGGACCTTCTACAATATCAGCATGTCCAGCCCAATCTACTTTATCTGGGCGGTCGGCAGACAAGTGTCTTTGTGAAAGTATAGGATTATTGGGTGCAGGGGTAAAAGGTCCAGTAGGTTTATTGCCCATAAAGATAACTTCACTGTGACCATCACCTGTTCCGCCTTCGGCACACATTAAGTAATACTTTCCGTTCTTTTTATATAAATGTGGTGCTTCAATCCAAATGGGCTTTTTCGATAAATCAACTCCTCCATTGACAATTACTTTGTCTGTTCCGGGGATAATCTGGTCTTTTTCAACATCATATTCCCATATTTTAATAACACGGTGTCCTTCGTAAAGAGCTTTTTCAGGGGCATCGTTATGTACAATATAAGCCTTTCCGTTATCATCGAAGAAAATAGAGGGATCAATTCCTTCAAAATTTAGTTTGATAGGATCGCTCCACCCTTTCATGGGGTCTTTACTCTTGACAATGATATTTCCAAAATCTCCTGCAAATTGAGTGGTAATCATATAAAAAGTATCATTGTTCGGATTGTAACGGATTGTAGGGGCGTAGACACCGGCACTGATACCAGTGTCTTCTACCTTCAGCTGAGAAGGACGGTCTAATACATGACCTATCTGTTTCCAATTTACTAAATCATTGGAGTGAAAAATAGGAACTCCTGGATTAATGGCAAACGAAGAACATACCAAATAATAATCGTTTCCTTTCTGGCAGATACTTGGGTCTGGGTAGCAACCTTGCAGAATAGGAGTGTAGAATTCATCGGCAGCCAATGGGTTGTTGTCATAAATAGCGTCTTGTCCAGTATAGACAAAATTACTAAATACAGGAGTACCCGGAACGACTGCTTCCTGTTGATTTGCGCATGATACGGTTAATAATCCCAATGCGCCTAAAGCAAAAAGATTGAATCGGTTTTTCATGTTTTATTGATTGATTAAATATTAAAATAGACATAATTTTTTACGTGACAAATGTAGAGGTTTCTTTTGAAATGAGTAGTTTTATATGTTTCAGATTCTTTTCCGTAGGTTACATATATTTACTTTCGATGAAATTAAGTATACCTGTGAGATGTGTTTTTTTCTAGTAGATATCAGACAATGAGGGCTGCTGAATATAGAATGAAAAGTCTGAATTTACCTGTAAAAGCTAGATTTTACTTTATATTTCCTTTAGAATGTAACCAGAACATAAACATTTGTATCATAATCGGTCTAAGCTATTGGATAAAGATTGTTATTTTTGTTGTCCAAGAAAAGCTAAGAGTCTATGAAAACATTTTATTTTTTTATGTTGATGTTGGGATTGACGGTGTTGCCTGCTCATGCACGTAGCCGGATAGTCACTGATACAGTATTCAGTAAGGTTTTAAATTCAGAGAGGGCTTATTCTGTTTATCTTCCTTCTTCCTTTGAGCAGAATGTGGAACAGAAATATCCCGTTCTTTATTTACTGCATGGTATGTCGCAGACCAATGGGGATTGGATATGGAGAGGTCATGTGCAGGAGGTCATCGACCGGCTTACGGCAAGTGGAGAAATCAGTGAAATGGTTGTAATTATGCCAGATGCCGGAGGCGATATTTATAAGGATAACTGGAATGGCTATTTTGACATGCCGGGATGGAGTTATGAGCGTTTCTTTTATGAAGAGTTTCTACCTCTTGTGGAAAAGAAGTACCGGGTGATAGGAGACAAGAAGCATCGTGCAGTGGCAGGATTATCTATGGGAGGCGGAGGGGCTACGGTTTATGGCTTAAAGCACAGTGATAAGTTTGCAGCTGTTTATGCTATGAGTGCTTTGATGACTATACCCAGTCAGGGAGCCGTTCGTTTTGAAAAGCCAGATGACAAGATTGCCATTCTGACCTGTTCGGTTATTGAAAACAGTGCAATTGATTATGTGATAAAGTCAGATGAAAATGTAAGAGAAGCCTTACGCTCGGTAGCATGGTTTGTAGATTGTGGTGATGATGATTTCTTGCTTGACCGGAATATAGAGTTTTTCCAGGCTATGCGTAATGCCGGTATACCTTGTCAGTTTAGAATACGTGATGGAGGACACGATTGGGAATATTGGCATTCTGCATTGTATCTCTGTCTGCCTTTTGTTTCAAGAACTTTTGATAGATAAAAAAGTAATGATATCTTATGTTTAGAACATGGAAATAATAATGATAAAATTATAAGTATGAAATTCCCTAATTTATTTTGGACCTTATTGACTGTGGGGTGCTTAAGTGCAGTCACAGTGAAGTCGCAGTCAAGCGATAATGGAGATGGAACTTTTACCAATCCTGTGCTTTGGAGTGATGTTCCTGATCCGGATGTGATAAGGGTAGGCGATGACTATTATATGGTTAGCACTACGATGCACTTGATGCCTGGTGCTCCGGTTATGCATTCGAAAGATTTGGTTAATTGGAAAATAGTCAGCTACTTGTTTGATACCTTAAATGATACGCCTAATTATGACCTGAAGGAGGGTACGGCTTACGGAAGAGGGCAATGGGCTACTTCCATCCGTTTTCACAAGGGTAAATTTTATGCGTACTTTTCACCGAATGACAAGCCCTTCCGCGGGTATGTTTATACTACTGATAACCCTAAAAAAGGATGGACGCTTAAGTCGCGTATTCCTCATTTTCATGATGCTTCTCTTTTTTTTGATGATGATGGTAAGGCTTATGTCTTTTATGGAACGGGGCAGTTGAGAGAACTAAAGCCAGACTTGAGCGACGTACAGCCGGGGGGAGTGGATGTAAAACTGTTTGAGCGCGATGAAACGGAGACCGGATTGCTTGAAGGAAGCCGGTTTATCAAGCATGATGGAACTTATTATCTGCTGATGATTTCATGGCCTAACGGTGGAAAGCGTCGCCAAGTATGCTATCGTGCCGATAAAATAATCGGTCCGTATGAAAAGAAGGTCATATTGGAAAGTGATTTTGGCGGCTTTCCTTATGTTGGACAAGGCTGCATTGTAGATGATAGTAAAGGAAACTGGTATGGAGTGATATTCCAAGACCGTGGAGGAGTAGGGCGTGTACTGACGCTGATGCCTTGTAAATGGATTGACGGATGGCCCATGCTGGGCGATGGAAACGGAAAAGTGCCACTTCTTATGGAAAAGCCCAAACAGGGCTGTGAGCAAGAATCGTTGGTCGTGAGTGATGATTTCACTGATAAAGAGCTGAAAATAAACTGGCAGTGGAATCATAATCCCATAAATAGTGCATGGTCGTTGACCGAACGTCCCGGCTTTTTGCGCTTAAAGACCAACCGGATTGTTGACAATTTATTTTTGTCTCCTAATACGTTGACGCAACGTATGGAGGGACCTTGTTGTTCCGGGATTATAGCATTGGATATTTCTCACATGAAGGATGGAGACAGAGCTGGATTCAGCGCCTTTAATGGAGATGCCGGATTATTGTCGGTAGAGATGGAAGGAAACCAAAAGTATCTGACTATGTCAACCAATATAGTCAGTCTGCGTGACTCAGACAAAGCGGTGCTTAGTGTGAAAAAAGAAGAAAAAGAGCGTATTGAGTTAAGTCAAAATCTTATATATTTGCGTATTGATAGTGATTTCCGGACAAATAGAGATATAGCTACATTTTATTATAGCGAAGATAACCGGAATTGGACAAAAATAGGTACAGACTTTAAAATGATTTTCGATTATCGCAGATTTTTCATGGGAACAAAATTTGCCCTGTTTAATTATGCAACGAAATCGGATGGAGGATATGTTGATATTGACTTTTTTAACTATAAACGAATCAAGTAGGTAAGAATGAAAAATAAAGTACTGATTGCTGCTGCTCTGATGCTTGCATCTGCATGGGAAGGAGTACAAGCGCAAGACAAACTTTATCCAAATACTTTTGCTCTTAGTGAAGTAACTCTCTTGGACGGTCCGTTTAAACATGCACAAGATTTGAATGTTGATGTATTGTTGAAATATGATGTAGACCGCTTATTGATCCCTTTTCTGAAAGAAGCCGGACTTACACCGAAGGGTGAGTCGTTTCCGAACTGGGATGGCTTGGACGGTCATGTGGGAGGACATTATCTGACTGCACTGGCTATTCATTATGCTTCTACCGGAAACGAGGAATGTAAGCGGCGTATGGAGTACATGATTGCAGAACTGAAGCGTTGCCAGCAGAAGAATGGGAATGGGTATATAGGTGGAGTTCCTAACGGAGCAAGGCTATGGGAGGAACTGAAAAAAGGAAATGTGCAGTTGATATGGAAGTATTGGGTTCCTTGGTATAACGTACATAAAATATATGCCGGCTTGCGCGACGCTTGGCTTTATGCGGGAAATGAAGAAGCCCGGCAGATGTTTTTAGACTTGTGTGACTGGGGGCTGACGGTCATTGCGCCGTTGACAGATACACAGATGGAACAAATGCTTGAAAATGAGTTTGGAGGTATGGATGAAGTTTATGCTGATGCCTACCAGATGACCGGAAATGAAAAATATCTGCACGCAGCAAAACGCTTTTCACATCATTGGCTGTTAGACAGTATGGCTGCTGGAGTTGATAACTTGGATAATAAACACGCCAATACGCAGGTACCTAAGGTTGTAGGATATCAGCGAATTGCAGAATTGTGTGATGATAAGACTTACGATGAGGCTGCTCGTTTCTTTTGGCATACGGTCGTAGATACTCGTTCGCTGGCTTTGGGAGGAAACAGCCGTCGGGAACATTTTGCCGCGAAAGACGATTGTAAGAGTTATGTAGATGACCGTGAAGGACCTGAGTCTTGCAATACCAACAATATGTTGAAACTGACAGAAGGCTTATTCCGTATGTCGCCCGAAGCACGGTATGCTGACTTTTTTGAACGTGCTATGTATAACCATATCTTATCTACACAGCATCCTCAGCATGGCGGATATGTGTATTTTACTTCTGCACGTCCGGCTCATTACCGGGTATATTCTGCTCCAAACAGTGCGATGTGGTGCTGCGTAGGTACCGGAATGGAAAATCATGGAAAATACGGTGAGTTTATTTATACTCACGTTCATGATTCGCTGTTTGTCAACCTGTTTGTTGCATCTGAGTTAAACTGGAAGAAAGAAGGAATCAAGCTGCGTCAAAATACCCGTTTCCCTAATGAGGAAGGAAGCAAGCTAACTGTGTTCTTAAAGCGTAGCAAGCAGTTCAAGCTGATGATACGTTATCCTCATTGGGTTAAAAAAGGCGAAATGAAAATCGTTTGCAATGGTAAAGATTATGCTGCAGATGCTTCTCCTTCATCATATGTATGTATTGACCGTAAATGGAAGGATGGTGATGTGGTTGAAATTCAGATGCCGATGCATGTAACATTGGAAGAACTGCCAAACGTTCCGGAATATGTAGCGATTATGCGTGGACCTGTTTTGTTGGGGGCTCGTATGGGTACAGAACATCTGGATGGATTGGTAGCAGATGACAGTCGATGGGGACATATTGCTTCGGGTGAGCTTGTTCCGGTTTATGAAACTCCTTTCCTGATAGGTGAGCGTGAGGATATTCTGGAAAAACTGAACCAGATGAAGCCGGTAGCCGGAAAACCGTTTAGCTATACGGTTCCCGGATTATTCCGTGAAGCAAAATATGCCGATTTGATACTTGAGCCTTTCTGGCAGATTCATGATAGCCGCTATATGATGTATTGGCTGTCAATGACAGAAACCCAGTATGCTGATTATCTGTCGAAGATGAAGGCGGAAGAAGAGCAGAAACTGATACTTGACCGCTGTACGGTAGATGCAGTGGGTACGGGTGAACAGCAGCCGGAAGTGGATCATCAGATAAAATATGAGAAATCTTCAAAAGGTTACTTCGAAGGAGAGGCTTGGCGAGATGCTCATGATGGAGGATATTTTGAGTATACACTTTCTACCGAAGGACGCGAGAACTTGGCATTGATGGTGCGCTATTGGGGAAATGAAACAGCCGACCGTGAGTTTGATATCCTGATTGATGGTAAACTTCTGGTATCCGAAAACTTAGTGGGAAAATGGAACCGGAGTGAGTTTGTCAATGTGGAATATGCATTGCCTGAAGCAATGTTGCACGGTAAAAAGGAAGTGACAGTTACGTTCCGCAGTCATCCGGATAAGATAGCTGGAGGAATCTTTTTTATCCGCTTGCTTGCTCCGGAAAAATAATAGCAGAAGGGGATAAAACACGCCTATGTGTGTTTCATTGAAAATATCAACTTGTTTAGTATGAAATGTCTAGGCGTGTTTGTTTTTCTTCAGGGCATTTTTAGAGAAATTCCTAAGGAGGTTAAAAACCTCAGTAATGCTTCTCCTGGAGCATGAAGATTAGAATGGTAAAATAAAAGAGCTGTATCAACCTTGCTTTTAATTTAAGTACGCAACCTTCCGCAATAATATATAAGCTATAAAAAAAATAGCCGTCCGGATTTCTGGGCGGCTATTTTTACGTCGTATGCTCGGCACGAGCATTGTCTAACGGGTGCAAGTCCCGAGTAAGCCCTAA
>ERZ773243.317-NODE-317-length-73247-cov-8.127254_pt1 | contig 73247 bp, 62 predicted proteins | sample MGYA00580520_ERZ773243 | MGnify/ENA primary metagenome ERZ773243 (study PRJEB29015, sample SAMEA2737747) | human gut metagenome | biome: human gut; feature: human-associated habitat; material: faeces | place: China | collected 2012 ... | reverse complement strand
CAGAGGTGAACAGTTTCATGATAGGAGGCTGAATCAGCGGAACCAGAGACATGTAAGAATAAGCAGCAACTGCGATAGCGCCTAACAGCTGAGGAGCCATTTTAGCTGCCAGGTAGATGGAGGTCGGGCCGTCAGCACCACCGATGATACCGATAGCAGCTGCTTCTTGTACAGAGAAGCCCAGCATCATAGCGCCCAGCAGAGCTACGAATACACCTGCTTGTGCAGCAGCGCCCAAGAGCAGGGTTTTGGGGTTAGCAATCAGAGGACCGAAGTCGGTCATTGCGCCTACGCCCAAGAAAATCAGCGGAGGGAATACTTCGTGGTGAATACCGTACATGATAACGGACATTACACCAGGAGCTTCGAAACCGTTTTTAGGAATGTTAGCTAAGATACAACCAAATGCGATAGGGGATAACAGCAGGGGCTCAAAACCTTTAGCAATAGCCATGTACAGCAGCAGCAGACCAACACAGAGCATGATTACGTGACCGCCAGTCAAAGCGGAGAAACCTGAATCTGCCCATACAGAAGCTATTGCGACGAAAAATGCTTCAAACATATGAAAATTTCCTCCTTATTACCCTTAAAGGGTATTTTTATAAGACCGTATTGCTTTATAAGCAATATAAGCTTTCCAAGTTGTATCCATCAGCATTTCTCTGCGACTCAGCTCCCCAACTTTGCCAGTAAGAGCTGCTGATGAAATATGCTGTGAAAGCTGCTTAAAGCAGAAGACTGCTTTTAAACCTTATTTTGCGTGTTTTTTGGTAGGGTCAACTACCTGGATAAGACTCATCAGGCAGCCCAGGGCAATAAGCACACCAAAAACGATTGTCATATTAATTACGGCAATCAGCCAAGGATTAGTTGTTACGGCACCCATCTTCTACACCTCCAACTTTTCTTTATTTATAAAGAAACCCTAGACAATTTCTTGTCTTGCTTAATTATAGGTTGTTAACTATGAGTACAATGTTGCAGTTGTCACTTTTTTATAAATTGAAATGCTTAGTCTATTTTCTTTATAATCTTCAAATATTTATTATATTAATTTAATTTTAATAATGCTTTCGTAAGCAACCAAAACCCTTGTTTAACTTGTTTAAGTTAATTAAGAACGCTGCCCTGCTTCATTAATTACAAAAAAAGAGACCCGCCTTTCAGCGAGTCTCTTTAAGGAAATTTTCACATTATGCTTTTAGCTTATTCTTGCTCTTGAGTCTTCTTTTTGCTAAAGAAGCGTTCTACTACTACGAAGAGCACCGGAATCAGGAATACACCAAACATAGTAGCAATGGTCATGCCGCCAACTACGGCGTTACCCATGGATACACGGGCACCAGCGCCAGGGCCAGTTGCAATAGCCAAAGGTACGCAGCCTAAAATGAACGCAAAGGAGGTCATCAGAATAGGACGGAGACGCAGACGAGCTGCCTCAACTGCTGCCTCTACTACACCCATGCCGTTTTCCATATTCATCTTAGCGTACTCTACGATCAGAATTGCGTTCTTAGCAGAAAGACCAATCAGAGTGATCAGACCAATCTGCATGTAAACGTCGTTTTGCTGACCACGCAGGTATTGGGACAGGAAGCAACCGAATACTGCGCAGGGTACGGACAGAATTACTGCCAGAGGAATGGTCCAGCTTTCATAGAGAGCTGCCAGACACAGGAATACGAATACAAGAGAGATAATAAAGATTTGGGTAGAACGGCTGCCTGCTTCGATTTCGTCGCGGCTTTGGTCAACCCATTCATAAGTATAGGAAGTAGGCAAAGTTTCCTTTGCAACTTCTTCCAGAGCAGTCATAGCCTGACCAGTAGAGTAACCAGGAGCAGGGTCACCTGCAATCTTGATAGCACGAGCGCCATTGAAACGAGTCATAACAACGGAGCTATTTCTTGTTTTAGGTGTTACAAGAGTATTCAGGGGAACCATATCGCCATTGTTGCTGCGTACGTAGAAGTAGCGCATATCGCCTGCGCTGGTACGATATTTAGCATCAGCCTGCATTACTACCTTCCAGGTACGGCCGAAGCTGTTGATATCGTTGATTTCGCTGCCACCTAAGAAGGTTTGCAGTGCACTGAATACGCTTGCAACAGGAACATTCAGGGATTCAGCCTTTTCACGGTCTACCTCAAACTCATACATAGGGGTAGTAGTGTTCAATGTGGTATAAACCATACCAATTTCAGGACGCTGCATTGCTTTAGCCAAAAAGGCATTAGCACGCTCGCCCATTTTCTCAACGTCCTCACCTGCCAGGTTCATCAGATAAAGGCTCAAGGTACCTGTACTAGATGCACCAGGAAGAGAAGGCGGTTGGAAGGCCATAACTGTAGCATCCGGAATTTGAGCACCCATGCCGAAAATCATAGGAATAATATCCTGAACACTGTTGTTACGTTTGCTGTAGTCTTCCATAGATACTACTACCAGACCAGCATTGGATTTTTGTGCAGAGGACAGAATATCTACACCGGAAACCTCCATAACGTTTTTAACGCCAGGCAGAGCAGCTACCTTTTTGCTCAGCTCATTCATAACCTGAATAGTACGGTTACTGGAAGCACTTTCAGGCATGCTGAAGGATACTGCGGTCATACCCTGGTCCTCGTTAGGAACAAAGCCGGTAGGAGTAATCTTAGCCAATGCGCCAATACAGATCAGCAGTACAACCAGACCAGTCAGCATCAGCTTAGCTCTGCGGATACAAAGCTCAACATTATTAACATATTTAGCCAGTATTCTGGCAAACCAATCATTAAAGCTTTTTACAGCTCTGCCAATAAAGCCCTTAACCTCTTCCTCATCGCCCTTTTTCTTCAGAAGCAGGGAGCACAATGCAGGAGTCAGGGAGAGCGCTACAACAGCAGACAGCATCATGGATACAGATACGGTAATAGCGAACTGTTTGTACAGCTCACCTACAGTACCGCCGGTAAATGCTACAGGGATAAATACTGCAGCCAGTACGAAAGCAATTGCAACTACAGGACCAGATACCTCATTCATTGCACGATAGGTTGCCTCCTTAGGAGACATACCGTTTTCCTGAATATGATGCTCAACGGCCTCTACTACTACAATCGCATCGTCAACTACCAGACCGATTGCCAGAATCATAGCAAATGCAGTCAGAGTGTTAATGGTAAAGCCTAAAAGTACGAATGCTGCGAAGGTACCCAGCAGAGATACAGGTACTGCCAGCAAAGGAATCAATGTTGCACGCCAGCTGCCCAGGAACATAAATACAACCAGAATAACCAGTACCAGAGCTTCGAAGAAGGTATGTGCTACCTTTTCCAAAGACTCAGTAATAAACTGGGTGTTATCCTGAATAATAACAATTTCCATATCCTCAGGGAAACGTTCTTCTGCTTCCTTCAGAACCTCTCTAATCTTGGCTACAGTTTCAATAGCGTTAGCATCAGAGGTCAGGGATACAGGGAATACAACGGAGTCACCGCCATTTAAGCGGCTCAGAACCATATCATTACGGGGACCTTGTTTAATTTCAGCAATATCCTTCAGCTTCAGGTTATTGCCATTTTGGGAACGGATAATTACATTACCAAATTCCTCAGGAGAAGACAGACGGCCTTTAGCGCTGGCAGAGTAGGTTTTTTCCTGCTCAGCAGCAGTAGGTCTGTCACCAATGGAGCCTACAGGAGCCTGTACGCTCTGAGTTTTAATAGCATTAGAAACGTCGTCAACGGAAACGCCCAGCTGAGCCATTTTTTCAGGGTTCAGCCATACACGCATTGCATATTCAGGACCGTATTCACCAACAGTGGATACGCCTTTAACACGTTTAACGGCATCAATAAAGTTAGCATCGGCGTAGGTTCTCAAAAACATACCGTCATAGGTTCTGTTTGGAGAAGTCAGACCGAAGTACATAATAGTCTCAGCAGATTCCTTAGCAGTGGTAATACCGTAGGCATTTACCTCGCTAGGCATGGAGCTGGTTGCCTGGGATACACGATTCTGTACCTCAACAGAAGCGATATCGGCATTTTTCTCCAGGTTGAACTGAACATTCAGCTCATATTGACCATTACTGGTACTAATAGAGTTCATATCCAGCATATTTTCTACGCCGTTTACCTTTTGCTCAATAGCTTGGGCAACAGCCTCCTCTACTACGTCAGCGCTGGCGCCTACATAGTTGGTGGTAACGGAAATACGCGGCTTAGTAATATTAGGATATTGAGCGATAGGTAAGCTGAAACCAGCAATAGTACCGAGCAAAGAAATAAGGATTGCTAGCACTATAGCAAAGACCGGACGGTCAATGAAAAAACGAGCCATTTAGCTTACCTCCTTATTTTGCTTCAGGTGCTGCTTCTTGATTTGCTTCTTTAGCAGGTTCCTCGGCGGTGTCCAAATCAGCCTCAGTCATAGGCTGCGGATTAACAAGAGCACCTTGTTTTACCTTAGCGGTACCTTCAACAACCAAGGTTTCATCACCATTCAGACCACTGTTAACCATAACCAGACGGCCAACCTTGGGACCTAGGGTTACCTCTTTCATGGTAATCTTATTATCATTGCCTACAATATAAACGAAATTCTTGTAGAGCAGCTCAGTAACGGAGCGTTGGGGAATCAGCAGAGCATTTTCTCTTACACCGCCCTGTGCCTGTACGTGTGCAAACATGCCAGGGAGCAGCTTACGGTTGGGGTTATCAAAGGTTGCTTTAATAGCTAAGGTACCTGTTGCATCATTGATGCCGCGGTTAACCTCAGTTACACTGCCCTTCAGGTCATAGGTGCTACCGTCACTTAAAACTGCAGTCAGGTTGTCCAATGCAGCGCCGCCTTCAGTATTGGTAGCAGCCAAAGTCAGATACTCAGGCTCTGCAATGCTGAATTGAATGAATACGGGGTCAGTATTGGAAAGCTTGGTCAAAACAGTTTGACCTGCAACAACATAGTTACCAATCTCAAGGGAGTTGGTATCAACGCGGCCGCCAAAGGGAGCTTTTACGTTGGTTTCGCTCAAATCAATTTGTGCATTTTGTAAAATAGCCTCGTTAGCATTTACGGCTGCACGAGCCTGATCGCGCTGCATAATAGCGTTGTCCAAAGCCTGCTTGGAAATAGCATTTTGTGCATACAGCTTGCTGTAGCGTTCTGCATCAATAGCTGCGTTAGCCAAGGCTGCACGAGCATTTGCTAAGCCTGCCTGTGCATTAAGTACATTAGCCTGATAGGTACGGCCATCAATGGAATAAAGCGCTTGTCCAGCAGTAACGGTATCGCCGCCCTTGAAGTATTTTCCGGTAATCTGACCGGAAACCTGAGCCTTCAGCTCTGTTTCTTGGGTAGCTTCAACAAAACCAGTGTAATCGTATACGATGGGAGTATCACGTGTGATTACCTGCATTGTTTTAACCAGCACTGCCTGTCCGCCCTGTTGCTGCTGCTTTTTAGCACAGCCTGCAACGGTCAGCATCAGTGTTGCTGCCACAGCTGCTGCCAAAGCCTTCTTGGCACGGCTGGAGCGAGTAAAACTAAACATATACAAATCCTCCTTTTCTTCCTCAGAAACCAATAATTATGTAAATAAAGACTATAACCCAGTTTCAGAATAATACCATTATAAAGTAAGAAAATCACAAAAGCAAATGCTTTTTAGCTTGATTTTTCCTATTTTACTCTTATTTTCTTCTATTTTCTACATTTTTCAAATTTTACTGACTGAGTAGTCAGTTTTTTTGCAAAAACATCACATTTTCCTAAAAAATCCCCTTTACCGCAGCTACGGACAAGGGGATTGGTGTTTATTGAGCCTTACGGCTCAGCCATTTTTTATCAAGAAGATATTTGTGCAGATTACCAATATTGTAGCCTGTTGCTTCTTCCTTGCCGCAGATATTTTGAACAAAAAACAAATTCTCCCCTTCTATATACCATTCCTGAGGAACACCCTCAAACATAACATTCTTGTTACTGGACAGCAGCTCCAGCAAAGGCTCCAGGTCAGGATCTTTAGTATCAAGGATTTCATCAATCTTTAGTATCTTGCCAGTTGCAGGATTAATGTTCACATGATGATGAACAAAGCTGTCCTTGCCGGAAATCAGTCGAATGCTTACAAGCTCACTGTCTGCAGCAATCACATTAAAGGCCATATCAGCTTCACCTGCATAGAACTTATCAAGATAAGCCTTACATTCCTGCTTCAATGTCTTATTAAACTCTTTCTGCAGCTCCAGATTGCTATTATTAAGGAATACAGGATATGTTGCTTCTCCTCCAGGAACTACAAATCTGCGTGGCAGAATGCTTCCTCCCTCAAAATCCCTGCCATTATTGACAGTGTTCTTGCTATCAGGATTAGAAGCCGCCATTACAGTAATTCCTCTAGGCTGCCATTTGCCCTTTTCGTCAAGCTGCAGCAGAGCACCAACGTCCGCCAACAGATTTTTGCCGGAGGAAATACGCTGTGACATTAAAAGCTCCTGCTTGCCGTCCTCATCCGCATCGTAGGCAACCAAGGTATGCACGCCGCCAAAAGCAGTGCGATGACCTAACTGCTCCGCCACCTTTGGATCGAGGACCATGGTGCTGCTTTCTCCATTAGTAGTAGTAAGCTTCATATTATTATCAGCACACTCTGCATTAACAACAATACCCATACTATCAGTGCCGCTAAACAGCTCCTTAATATCAGCAGGCTTGCTTAAATCAAGGATTCTGTATTCTGTTGCAGCACGCCAATCGCCCTGAGCTACACTTAGCAAAAGCTGATTGCCCTTTTCTGCAACCTTGACCTGCTCCAGCTGACAGCCATATCCGCCTTTAATATCAGGATTATAGGCAGTCACAATTTTTCCGTCACTATTTTTTACTAAAAGCACAAGCTGCTGATTATAGCCGCCATGAACCTGCTCTCCCCAAAGCTCTACAGACAAAGCCTTAACACCTGTATCAAGGTTGGTCTTGGCCAGCAGGCTTTCTTCTGCCACAGCAGTCCCACCCATCATCATTAAACCTGCCAGCATCGCACCCAACATTCTTCCCATAGTCTTTTTCATGATATTTCCTTTCAATAATATATCGTCTATCTTCATTTAACCCAGTATCATAATAAAATTTGTATATACGTGTATATTATAACATTTATTTCACTTTTCGTGTCATTTGTTCCACATATTTTACAGAATTATCAAAGTTAGCTCTATTTTACGAAAAAATGATGCAAATCGTAAAGAAATGGTGTAAAATAATATCCAATAATTTAGCAGTATTGCTGTGTAGAAAATGTAATTTTGAGAGAGGTATCTATTATGAGAAAGATTCTAGCTGTACTTATGACTATGTGCCTTGTACTGCTAATGGCAGGCTGCGGCGGCAGCGATGCCAAAAAGGAAGGACCTAAGGAAACTACCAAGGTTAGCCTGGGTATGCTGCGTCTTACCAGCAGTGCACCGCTTTTTATCGCTATGGATAAGGGCTACTTTAAAGACGAGGGCATTGAAATTGAACCACAATGGTTTGACGCTGCCCACCCAATAGCTGTAGCAACTGCATCCTCCAAGGTTAATGTAGGTGCAACGGGCATTACCGCCAGCCTTTATAATATGGCTGCCAAGGGTCAGGAGCTGGCCATTGTGGCAGATAAAGGCCGTGAACAGCAGGGCTATTCCTCCTCTGCACTTCTTGTAACCACTGATAATTACAACCAAGGCGTAACTGCTCTGGAAAATCTTAAGGGCAAACGCATTGGCATAACCCAAAAGGGCTCCACATTCCATTATATGCTGGGACGTATGCTGGAAACTAAGGGTATGAGCCTTAATGATGTAGAAATTGTTCCCTTGGGCAAGCTGAGTGCTGTTATGGCAGCGTTGGAAAGCAAGCAAATTGATGGCTGCATTTTAAACGAGCCCAATATTACCAAGGTTCAAAAGGCTGGTTATGGCAAGCTTGTTACCCAAGTCGGTGACGTTATTCCCTATCAGACCTCTGCTATCTTCTATTCTCCTGAATTTGTAAAAAATCAGGATGCTGCAGTACGCTTCATGAAAGCCTACAGCAAAGCCTGCAACTACTACTATGAAGCAGCTATAGAAAAGAAGGATAGCAAAAAGCTGGACGAGGTTGTTACCATTGTTTCCAAGTATGTTAAAGCTCCTGAAGAGGATATCAAAGCAGGTCTTCCTTATATTGACAAGGACGGTAAACTTCTGGATACTGATATCAAGACACAAATCGATTGGTATACTGCCAATGAAATGATTTCTGGTCAGCTTGATGCAAAGAAGGTAGTCAATACAACCTTTCTGGACAAGGCCCTGACAAAATAACGGTCGAGTCAAATCGTAGCATGGTTAAAGCGGGCGGAGTGATCCGCCCTGCTTTTTATATGGAGGATTGTAGCAATGAAATTAGTTATTGAAAATATTAACAAGATATTTGCCAATAGTCATGGAAGCGAGCTTTCCGTGTTGGAGGACATTGATCTGACTATTAACGAGGAAGAATTTGTAGCATTAGTAGGACCATCTGGCTGCGGCAAATCAACACTATTAAATATTACGGCTGGACTTCTCGAGCCAACTGAAGGTACAGTAAAATTCACAGAGGTAGAGGAAAAGCATCAGCCTCGCCTTAGCATTGTTTTTCAGGAAACAGGTCTATTCCCTTGGCGTAATGTTCACGATAACATTGCCTTTGGCTTGGAAACTGCAGGTATGGCAGAGCCACAACGGGAGGAACGTATTAAACATTATATTGAGCTTGTTGGACTACACGGCTTTGAAAAGGCCTTTCCTCATCAGCTCAGCGGTGGTATGCGTCAGCGTGTAGGCATCGCCAGAGCCTTGGCCATTGAGCCCGACCTGCTTTTAATGGACGAGCCATTCTCCGCTCTCGATGCTCAGACCAGAACCATTATGCAGGAAGAGCTGGTAACACTTTGGGAAAAGACACGTTTAACCACCCTCTATGTTACTCATAATATTCAGGAGGCCGTAATGCTTGCAGACAGAGTAGTGCTGCTGTCGCGCCGTCCTGGAAAAATCAGCTCCATCCTGAAGATTGATATTCCTCGTGAGGACAGGAGCAAGCAAAAGCATGCGGAGGAAATTTCCGAATACATCAACAAAATTTGGGAGCACATCAGCAAGGACGCTCGTGCTGCTCTGATGGAGGTGGAAAACAATGGCTAAAAAGGAATACATTGTTCAAAACCGTATGACACATTGGCAGAAAACATATCCAGGATGGGTCTCTGTTATTTCCATCATTGTGCTTATCTGTATTTGGGAAGCTGTTTGCCACAATGATTTGGTATCATCTCTTTTCCTGCCTGCTCCCACCCAAATCATGGCTTCACTTTTCCTTATGATTAGTGACGGTGAAATAGGAACAAGTCTGACAGCAAGTCTGTACCGTATAATCATAGGATTTGCTGTTGGCAGCATTCTCGGTCTGGCTGTAGGTCTTGTTACAGGCACCTCTGCTTTGGCGGACAAAATCGGCAACCCCATTGTCAACGCCTTATACCCTATTCCTAAAATCGCCCTTCTGCCTTTGTTCATCCTGTGGCTTGGCATTGGCGAGCTGAGCAAGATTACTATTATTGCCATGGGCGTCTTCTTCCCCGTTGCCATGAATACATATTCCGGAGTTAAAAATGTAGACCCACTGCTGATTAAGGTAGCTGTCAGCTTTAACGCCAGCTGGTGGAAAACTATGAAAAGTGTAGTTCTCCCCAACGCCCTGCCTATGATTTTTGCAGGTCTGCGATTGGCAGCAGGTACCTCACTGCTGCTTTTAGTAGCTGCAGAAATGATTGCGGCTCAGGAAGGTATTGGTGCACTTATTCTCCACTATGGTGACTTGATGATTACTGAACGCCTTATGGCAGGCGTTATTGTACTGTCCCTGCTGGGTCTTGTCTTTAACCTTATCCTGCAATGGCTGGAAAAAAAGATTATTCCTTGGAAAAATTAAAATCTTAAAGAGCAACGCTTCTAAAAGCAAAAACGCTGTAGCATATAGAGTTATCTATATACTGCAGCGTTTCTTTTTCTCATTTTATCATTGGGTTACAGTTTTATCTTTTTGCCAAGCTATTATTGTAATTTGCAAGGATTTCGGAAACCTGCTCTTGGTTAACTGAAGAGAAGGATTTTCTAAGCTCAGGCTCCTTAGGGAAAGGAGCAATTTCCTTTTCTAACCAAACCATATCCAGCCAAGTACCTTTTTTAAAGCCTGTTTTAGCAAAATGACCAACTATTTTGTAACCTATGCGCTGATGCATACCTACGCTATGCTCATTACTGCTTGTAACGCAGGAATAAAGGTGGATGACATTCTGTAATCGCAGCAAATCCTCCAATGCTTTGTAAAGCACTACACCTAAGCCCTTGCCCTGCCCAGCAGGATCTAAATAAATAGTTACCTCTGCCCCCCACTGATAGGCAGCACGCTCTATAAATGGATGTGCGTAAGCATAGCCAATAGGCTCATTATCCTCTAAAAGGACAAGATAAGGAAAATCCTTGGAGATATTCATTATACGGCGAGCAAACTCCTCTGCATCAGGTGCCTCATACTCAAAGGATACGGAGCTTACAGATAAATCATCACTAATTACAAATGGTTTATAAATTTCTGCCAAAGCAGCTGCGTCGCTGACATTGGCTAAACGGATACTGTACAAATAAAATTCCCCCTCAAATTTACAAAGTATAAGTTTTTACTTCTTTCTTCTCTATTAATAAAGCAGTTATACTCACACTTTTTCGAGAAAAAGTGTGCAAAAAGCTTCCTACCGCTACTCGAATTCCGGTGCCTATGTGCAGCTCCGGCATAGGGAGCAACGTTTTACTATGAATAAAATTATAGTCTTGTTACGCTGCTCCTCTCGCCCTCGCCTTTAGTTATCAGTACTATTTATCTGTGCAAACATCGGCGTCCTGTCCTGTTCGGCATCCGTTCCTCGTTAACGCGGGCAAAAGTACGCCGTTCTAAATCCAGTACTGCTAACTATCACGGTCAAACAAGTAACAATGCATAAAGATTGTCAGTCAGCTTTCTTTTCTACCTTAATCTCAAACATTCTGCTCCAGGGCAGAGTGAATTGGTACTCATGGGCTACGTTGCCCATTACCGGTTCGGTCAGTTCTTGAATGCCTGCTGTTATCTGCTTTTCAGCTTCTGCTTTTTGCTCAGCATCAAGTCCGCTGTTGGGCCAGTAGTTGGGCCAAATCAGCTTTTGGTAAACCTGCTGTCTTACGTTGGCCTGATAAGCCCAATCCTCCAAATAGCGTTCCTCCAGCAGCTGGTTCTTATCATTTTCTTTCAGCATCTTGTGCAGCAGTCCCTGTGCCAAAGCAAAACCCAAAGAGTTGCCGCCAGTATTCCAACCACCATATGCTTCCAAGTCATAGGCAATATTATTATCAAACAATGCTTTGACAAGGCTGTTGTCCGCACCGTTGCCATATTTAATATCTGCCAAGGCAATCTTGTGGTCACGCTTCAAAAGACGTTTCACCTTACTGACAAAGGCTGTTGTTTCAGGCTTGTCAGTAAAGGTATTGTCAGCAGAGCTTGCTTCCAGACAAACTCCATCCTTAGGAGTATTAACAGCCAGCACTAAATCTGTACGCTGACGGGTGCGGGCAGGGAAACCACCTGCAGCAAAAATGTGCTGAACTGCACTATTAGCTACAGTCTCATCCTCATAAGAGGGAATAGTATTCTTTCCTGCACCAGGTGCGTAGGTTACATTAACAAGTGGCAGCTCGTACTGCAGACGGGTAGAAGCTCTGCTCAAAAGCAGCATGCCCAGCTGGTCTGCACCGGCAAAGAAACGAATACGCTCTTTAGGCAGCTCACTTACCAAAATATCCATACTTCTAGCTTCTCTATGAGCCTGAGAATACGGTGCTGTGTCGTCACGGCCAATGAGCATATAGTCAAAGTCGCCGCTTTCTACTCCATGGAGCAAAAGCTCCGTTGCTTTGATGTTATGTCTGCGACGGCTATACAAATCCTCTAAAATTTCTCTGGGAATAGCAGCACGCAAATCTGCCAGCTCACCAACCTCGCGACGACGCAGTTCCTTCAGCTCCAGCTTGTCCTCTAATGCACCAAGCCTAAAGATAGACGGCCCCCACTCCTTGTAGTAGGCAGGCTCTACAGGTGCACTGCTAGCCTTGGGAGAACGCATAATGGTTGCAAAAATATAGACATTTTGACCACCATGATTATTTTTCAAAGCCACCAATCGTTCAGCACGCTCCTGCAATACATCAAAGGGTATTTCGTGAGTGCGGGAAGCAACTAATCCACCATATAAAAGAGCATCCGATGATGCAACTACTGCGACACTTTCATCAGCCTTTTCCTCAAGCCATTTAAAAAGCTGCTCCGGGTCACCAGCACGTTTGTCATTGGCAATATATTCCAGAGGCGGAGTTTGTACATCCCAGCCTGCAGCCTGCATAGTTTGCACCGTATAATCAAGACACACAGGTCTATTATCCATAGGAATATACAAAATGGTTCCCTTAGCTGCCAAAGCAGTACTGGAAACAAGCATCAATGCCGTAAAGAGCAATTTTTTTATCATACGCATAATCTCACATCCTCATTAGAACGTTATTAGCCTTCTGCCATCACATGACGCAGCAGCTGTAAAAAGCCAAAGGTCAGAATAAAAATATAAATACTGCTTACAGTAACTCTATATGAAAATATTCTGAACAGTACTGCTCTCCAGGCAAAAAACCTGCTATTTCTAGTGATTATTGGCAATAAAAACAATACAATATATACAACGAACAGACCAACTAATAGCATACTTATCTCCTTTTTATAAACTATGTATAAAAAATCCCCGACTGTATATTTCGCCAGTCAGGGACAATATCCTGCTATTAACTTTGAAAACGACTCAGGAAATCGCGAGTACGCTGATGCTTAGGATTGCTGAACAGCTCTGCAGGAGGTGCGTCCTCAGCAATCAGACCTTGGTCAATAAAGATGACACGGTTGGAAACATCACGGGCAAAGGCCATTTCGTGAGTAACGATAACCATGGTCAGACCTTCCTTCGCAAGGTCACGGATAACACGCAGTACCTCGCCAACCATTTCCGGATCAAGTGCGGAAGTAGGTTCGTCCATCAGCAATACTTCGGGCTCTAAAGCCAGGGCTCTGGCAATAGCAACACGCTGCTTTTGACCACCGGACAGCTGATGGGGTTTAGCGTTGATATATTTGTCCATACCTACGTGCTGCAGGTACTTCATTGCATTAGCCTTAGCCTCGTCCTTGCTTTTACCCAGAACCTTAATCTGACCAACCATGCAGTTTTCCAGAACAGTCATGTTGTTGAACAGGTTAAAGGATTGGAATACCATACCAACCTTGGTACGATACATGGTCAGCTTTTTGAAGGCGTCCTTAACAGATTCACCGCGATACATAATATCGCCGCCGGAAGGCTGCTCCAAATAGTTGATGCAGCGAATCATGGTAGATTTACCGCTGCCGGAGGGACCAATGATGCAGACAACATCACCACGATGAATATCAAAGCTGATATCCTTCAAAATCTCGCGTTCGCCAAATTTTTTATTCAAATTGCGGACGGAAACTAAAAGCTCTCTTTCGTTTGCCATAATTAATACCGTCCTTTCTGTTTCTTAGTTGGCAGAGGAACATGACCACAGGGGTCCATCATAGGATCATAGGTTACGAGCTGATAATCCTTGGGACCATCCATTTTGCTTTCTACCCAACGCAGCAGGCGGGAAGCAGTAAAGGTCATAATGAAGTAGATTACGCAGGTAATGAAGAATACTTCAAAGTATTTGTAGTAAACACCAGCTGCAGATTTAGAAGCAAAATACAGCTCAGTTACAGAGATTACGTTCAATACGGAGGTATCCTTAATATTGATAATCAGGTTATTGCCCAGCTGCGGCATAACATTACGCAGAGCTTGAGGCAGGATTACGCAGCGCATGGTTTGGAAATGGTCCATACCAATAGCAATTGCAGCTTCCTTTTGGCCATTGTCAACAGATTCAATACCACCACGTACGGTTTCAGCCATATATGCGCCGGTATTAATAGAAACTACAAAGAAGCCTGCAAACATAGGAGACATATCGATATTGAACAGGCTCATTGCGCCATAGTAAAGCACCATTGCTTGTACAATCATAGGAGTACCACGGAAAATTTCTACATAGGCATCCAAAAAGCGCTGTAAAGCTTTGATACTGAAGCGTTTTACTGCGCTGTCGCCTTCTTCCATAGGAATAGTTTGAATGATACCTACGATAAGACCAATAATACAGCCGATGAAGGTACCGACGATCGCCAGCAGCAGGGTTGCTAAAGCGCCCTTTAAAAGCACAGCGCCATATTCATTTAAAAGGAACATTACCCAGCCAAAAAATGTCTCTGGCATTAGTTACACCACCTTAAATCATTTAACAGTAAAAAGGGCGGCATATTAAAGCCGCCCTGAAAAATCAATCCTTATTTTGCTAAAGGTTGTTTTTTGATTGCTTCGTCCATAATTTTGTTGAAGTCATCTGCAGTCATGGAACCAAGAACCTTGTTCATGGAATCAGCCAGCTCTTTATTGCCTTTTTTAATAGCAATACCGATTTCAACATCTTCAACAGAGGTTTTGAAGCCTTTATCCTCAGGGAAGGTTACCATTACCAGGTCATTGTTGGCATAAGCAGCAGCTTTAGCAGTCGGAATATCGGTAACAATCAGGTTGCATTTACCGGATCTCAGAGCAACGATCATGCCAGGAACATTGTCGATAGCAGGCAGCTTGGTTACTTCGGGAACTTGGTCGATTTGGTCATACCAAATGGTGTTCAGCTGAGAGGTAGCAATGGAGCCTTTCAGGTCAGCAACGCTCTTAGCTTGTGCTTGGGGAGAATCTTTCTTAACCAGAGCTACTACAGTTGCATAGTAGTAAGGTTTAGTAAAATCTACAGCTTGTTTACGCTCGGAGGTGATGGACATACCAGCGATAGCAGCGTCAATTTTGCCGCTTACTACTGCAGGAGCCAGACCATCCCATTCAATTTTATGGATTTCCAGTTCTGCACCCATGGAATCAGCCATTTTCTTAGCCATGATTACGTCATAGCCATAAGCATATTCGCTGGTGCCAGCAATTTTTACAGCGCCGCCGTCAGCAGAGGTTTGAGACCAGTTGTAGGGAGCGTATGCACATTCCATACCAACTTTCAGAACCTTTTTGCCAGTTTCAGCTTTTTTATCATCGCCGCCGCAGCCAGCAGTCAATGCCACTGCTGCCATCATAGCAGAACACAAAAGAACTTTTAATAATTTGGAAAATTTCATCTTGTTACACCTTTCCTCTCAACAAAACAATAATATGAAAAACAAATTACTAATACTTTACTATATAAATTCAGAAAATGCAAGTGTATACGTAATAAATAATGTATACATTACAAAACCATAAAAAACAGAGTTTTTCACCTTGCTTTTTTGTACAATATTTTACATAATTCGTTTTTTCTACTTAATAATTGCAGGACAAAATCCAACAAATTCGTTTATGTCCACCCTATTTTTTCAAGGATTGACAAGAATAAACTGCTTTTTTAGTCATAGAGATACGCCACATTCATCTCAACATTCATATAAAAAGGGACGTCCCGAATTTCTTCGGAACGCCCCCTTGCGTCCATCTGCAAGCAGCAGACTTATTATTTAGGATAGTTGCTGTTAGCGTTATCCTTCAGCAGAACGTCATGTGCGCCGCCTTCAACCAGAGAGGTTGCAGATACCAGAGTCAGCTTAGCTTTAGCTTGGAGCTCAGGAATGGTCAGAGCGCCGCAGTTGCACATGGTAGAACGAATCTTGCTCAAAGTCAGGTTAACGTTATCTTTCAGGGAACCTGCATACGGAACGTAGGAGTCAACGCCTTCCTCGAAGGAGAGCTTGGAAGCGCCACCCATGTCATAACGCTGCCAGTTACGAGCACGGCTGGAGCCTTCGCCCCAATATTCTTTCATGTAGGTACCATTGATACTTACTTTGTTGGTCGGGCTTTCGTCGAAACGAGCGAAATAACGGCCCAGCATCATGAAGTCTGCGCCCATAGCCAGAGCCAGAGTCATGTGGTAGTCGTATACGATACCGCCGTCGGAGCAAACAGGTACATATACGCCGGTTTCTTTATAGTATTCGTCACGAGCCTTGCAAACTTCAATCAGAGCAGTTGCTTGGCCGCGGCCGATACCTTTTTGTTCGCGGGTGATGCAGATGGAGCCACCGCCGATACCAACTTTAATGAAGTCAGCGCCTGCGTCAGCCAGGAAGCGGAAGCCTTCAGCGTCAACTACGTTGCCAGCGCCTACTTTTACGCTGTCGCCATAGTGTTCACGAATCCAGTCCAGAGTGATTTTTTGCCATGCGCTGTAACCCTCGGAGGAGTCAATGCACAGTACGTCAGCGCCAGCTGCTACCAGAGCAGGTACACGCTCAGCATAGTCGCGGGTGTTGATACCAGCACCTACGATATGACGTTTTTTGCTGTCCAGCAGTTCCAAAGGATATTCCTTATGGGTTGCATAGTCTTTACGGAATACCATGTACAACAGACGGCCTTCATCGTCGATGATGGGCAGAGTGTTCAGCTTCTGTTCCCAAATAATGTCATTAGCTTGTTGCAGGGTGGTATCCTTGCCAGCTACGATCATTTGGTCGATAGGAGTCATGAACTCTTTAACTTTGGTGTTCAGGTCCATGCGGCTGGGACGATAGTCACGGCTGGTAACAATGCCTTCCAGTTTGCCGTTTACAGTACCGTCAGAAGTTACTGCAACAGTGGAGTGACCGGTTTTCTCTTTCAGAGCCAGAATATCAGCAAGAGTGCTGTCAGGACGAATGTTAGAATCGCTGCTAACAAAGCCTGCACGATGTGCTTTAACACGAGCTACCATAGCTGCTTCATCTTCAATGGTTTGAGAACCGTAAATGAAGGAAACGCCACCCTCTTTAGAAAGAGCAATAGACAGTTTCTCACCGGATACGGACTGCATAATAGCAGAAACCATAGGAATATTCATTACAATGGAGGGTTCTTCGCCCTTTTTGTATTTTACCAACGGAGTACGCAGATCTACATTAGTAGGAATGCATTGCTCGGAGGAATAACCAGGTACTAACAGATACTCACTAAAAGTATGAGCAGGTTCATCATAATAAAAAGCCATTCTTTCATCATCCTCTTTTCCTTAAAAATTTATATATGGGTTACGTTATAGGTATTCTATATATTTTACCTCTTTAATGCTCTCCATGCAATATCTTTTCGATAAAAAGCCTTATCAAATTTAATTTTTTCTACTGCATTGTAGGCACGATCACGAGCAGCCTTGATATTAGCGTCAAAAGCTGTTACGCCCAGAACACGTCCGCCGCTGGTAACAATCTTGCCATCAGCTTCTTTTGTGCCTGCGTGGAAAACAACTACACTGCTGTCAGTCTGAGCAGCTTCCAAGCCAGTGATTTCCTTGCCTTTTTCATAGCTTTCAGGATAACCTCCGGAAGCCATGACTACGCATACTGCAGCGCGGTCATACCAGCCAAAGTCAACCTGATCCAAAGTACCAGTTGCGCAGGCCAGCATAATCTCAGCCAGATCGCCATCTAAGAGAGGCAAAACTACTTGGGTTTCAGGGTCGCCAAAGCGGCAGTTGAATTCAACAACCTTAACGCTGTCGCCCTTAATCATCAGACCTGCATAGAGGCAGCCCTGATAGGGCATACCCTCTGCAGCCATAGCCGCAACTACAGGTTTCAGCACCTTCTCAGTTGCCTTCAGACGGAGTACGTCAGTCATAACAGGAGCAGGAGCATAGGTACCCATACCACCGGTGTTAGGACCTTCGTCACCATCAAATACACGCTTGTGGTCTTGAGAAGCAATCATGGGAACAACGGTTTTGCCATCGGTAAAAGCAAGGAGGGATGCCTCTTCGCCTTCCATGAACTCTTCCAGGACTACACGTGCACCTGCAGCACCAAATTTATGGTCGCCCATCATATCGTCAATAGCATCAAGAGCTTCCTGCTCGGTCATGGCAACTACTACGCCCTTGCCTGCAGCCAGGCCATCAGCCTTAACAACAATAGGAGCACCCTTTTCTTTTACATATGCTTTGGCAGTGTCAATATCCTCGCAAACCTTAAAGAAGGCAGTAGGAATATTGTACTTAGCCATAATCTCTTTAGAGAAAGCCTTGGAACCTTCTAACTGAGCAGCAGCCTTAGAGGGACCAAATACAGGAAGTCCACGGCTTTTGAAAACGTCTGCCAAGCCTGCTACTAAAGGAGCCTCAGGACCTACAACGGTCAGGTCAATGCTTTGCTCCTCAGCAAAATTAGCTACACCGTTCAAATCTTCAACATCAAGATTAATACATTGGCATTTAGGCAGGAGTGCAATACCGGGATTGCCAGGCGCTGCCAGAATGGTCTCTACCTTCTCGCTTTGTGCCAGCTTCCATGCTAAAGCATGCTCACGACCGCCGCTGCCGATAAGTAAAATTTTCATAAGAAACCTTCCTTTACTCAGCCAGCTGTTTTTTCAGATATTCGCTAATCATAGCATCATATTCAGCAGTGTGGGAGAATGCCTCCAGAGCCAGCTCCTTACGAGTACGAGCATCAACGTCGCCTTCTTTAGCCAGCATTTCCATCAGACCAGCATAACGGCTGGGATAGGTTACGATAACTACGTCCTTGAAGTTCTTTGCAGAAGCACGAACCATTGCAGGACCGCCGATATCAATGTTTTCAATAGCTTCAGCCTCGGTTACACCAGGTTTTGCTACAGTTTCACGGAAGGGATACAGATTTACTACTACCAGGTCGATAGGAGTAATGTCATGGTCAGCCAGAGCCTTCATATGCTCAGGGTTGCTGCGTACTGCCAAAATAGCGCCGTGAATCTTCGGATTCAGGGTTTTAACGCGGCCGTCCATGATTTCGGGGAAACCAGTTACGTCGCTAACGTAGGTTACGGGGATGCCTGCGTCCTTAATAGCCTTCATGGTACCACCGGTGGAGATGATTTCAACACCATTTTCGTTCAGGAATTTTGCCAGCTCAACAATGCCGGTTTTATCAGAAACACTCAGTAAAGCTCTTTTGATTTTCATTATTTGCACCTCGTCTAAATTATGCCAAAACTCTAACCTTGCGGCCATTAATTTCCAGCTTATCTTCAGCCCACAGCTTCAATGCTTCAGGCAGAGCAATATGCTCTTGTACCAGAATACGTTCTGCCAAAGTATCTTCAGTGTCATCGTCCATTACCGGCACCACCTTTTGCAGAATGATAGGACCACTATCGGTACCCTCATCTACAAAATGTACAGTACAGCCAGAGAACTTAACACCATAAGCTACAGCCTGTCCCTGACCATGAAGGCCTGGGAAGCTGGGCAGCAGCGCAGGATGAATATTAACAATCTTGTGATGCCATTTATTAACAAAGCCACCGCCTAAAATACGCATAAAGCCTGCCAGAACAACAAGTTCGCAGCCTTCAGCTACTAATGCAGCAGTAATTCTTTCTTCAAACTCGTCCTTGGATGCGCATTCCTTACGAGCAACAACAACAGTCTTGATACCTGCCTTAGCTGCACGCTCCAAAGCATAGGCGTCCGCCTTATCGCTGATTACGACAGCAATCTCCAACGGCAGATAGCCGTCTGCGATTCTGTCCATAATAGCCTGCAGATTGCTGCCGCGACCGCTTACTAAAACGCCTATCTTACGCACCAAAAACGCCGCCCTTCATGATGGTTTTTTGTTCACCGGGAATAACCTTGCCCAGTTCATAGAAGGTTTCACCTGCTTCAGTCAGGTGTGCACGTACAGCATCAGCTTCTGCAGCATCCAGAACCAGAACCATGCCTACGCCCATGTTGAAGGTACGATACATTTCCTTCCAGGGTACATTGCCCCATTCTTGAAGTTTTTTGAATACAACAGGAACTTCCCAAGCCTCTGCATTAATTTCTGCATCGCAGTCAGCAGGAAGGATACGAGGAATATTTTCATAGAAGCCGCCGCCGGTAATGTGAACCATGCCGTGAATATCGAATTTTTCGATCAGGGGCAGGCAAACACGGGGATACAGACGAGTCGGGGTCAGCAGCTTTTCGCCCAGAGTGCAGCCAAAGTCGTCAATAAATGCGTCCATAGCATAGCCCATTTTTTCAAAGCAGATTTTGCGAACCAGGGAGTAACCATTGGAATGTACGCCGCTGGAGGGCAGACCCAGAATAACGTCGCCAGCCTTAACCTTAGCGCCGGTAATCATTTTATCTTTATCAACTACGCCAACGCAGAAGCCTGCGATGTCGTATTCACCCTTAGCGTAGAAGCCTGCCATTTCAGCAGTTTCGCCGCCAATGAGGGCACAGCCGGATTCCTTGCAGGCATCAGCAACACCTTTAACGATGTTGGCAACCTTTTGGGAATCAACCTTATCAACAGCAATATAGTCAAGGAAGAACAGAGGCTCTGCACCTTGTACCAGAATATCGTTAACGCACATAGCAACTGCATCCTGACCAATGGTGTCATGCTTATCTGCCATGAAAGCCAATTTCAGCTTAGTGCCTACGCCATCAGTGCCGGAAACCAGAATAGGCTCCTTGTATTTACCGCTGTTTAAAGCAAACAGACCGCCAAAGCCGCCCAGGTCGCCGATTACCTCGGGACGGTAGGTAGCGCGTACACTATCCTTCATCAGCTCTACGGCTTTGTTGCCAGCATCAATATCTACACCGGCATCAGCATAAGTAAGTTGGTTTTTTTCTTCGCTCATGACTGCCTCCTATTAATCAAAAATATTTTTAGGTTCTTGACTGATCACCTTATCAGCATTATCAGGATATTTGGAGCTAAAGCAAGCACAGCACAGACCTTCCGGATCGATTTGGTTGATTGCGCGGCGCATACCGTCCATGGAGATATAGTGCAGACTATCAGCACCAATGAAACGGCAAATTTCTTCATTAGAGCAGCGAGAAGCAATAAGCTGTTTGCGCTCTGCAGTATCAATGCCGTAGTAGCAGCTGTCGGTTACCGGGGGAGAAGAAATGCATACATGTACTTCTCTTGCGCCAGCATCCTTAAGCAGCTTAACAACCTTGCCACTGGTAGTACCGCGAACGATGGAGTCATCCACCAAAATTACGGACTTGCCTTCAACAACGCTGCGTACCGGATTCAGCTTCAGACGGACCGCGTTAGCACGCTGCTTTTGAGTGGGCTGAATAAAGGTACGGCCTACATAACGGTTCTTGGTCAGGCCTTCCATAAAGGGAATGCCGGACTCCAAGGAGTAGCCAATAGCAGCCGGAGTACCGGAGTCCGGAGCGGAAATTACGATATCTGCTTTAATGATATCCTTAGTTTCCTTTGCCAGCTCGCGACCCATTTGAACACGGGATTCGTAAACAGGCTGACCGTCAATAACACTATCATTACGTGCAAAATAAACATATTCAAAAATGCAGTGACCGGTTTTTTCCGGAACATTCTCGCACCACATCATGCTGCGGGGCTCAGAATTATCACTGTCAATAATAATCATTTCACCTGGTTTAACGTCGCGGACAAATTCTGCATCTACTAAATCGAAGGCACAGGATTCAGAAGCAATGCACCAGCCATTTTCCATCTTGCCAATGCAAAGAGGACGGAAGCCATAGGGATCGCGTACTGCGACGATTTTGTCATCAGTCATAAAGAGCATAGCATAAGCACCCTTAATTTGTCTTACAGCTTCAGCAACACGCTCTTCGATTGTTTTTCTTGCACTGTAGGCAATCAGAGTCAACACAACCTCAGTGTCAACAGTAGTAGTGAAAACAGCACCTTCCTTAGCCAGGTTGTAGCGAAGCTGACCTGCATTGGTCAGATTGCCGTTGTGGCACATAGCCAGATTGCCGCCGTCGAAATATACTTTCAAAGGCTGAACATTGTAGGCCATGCTGGAACCGGTGGTGGAATAGCGTACGTGGCCGATTGCCTGATGACCCTCAAGACCAGCAACGCCGTCTCTGAAAACCTCGTTCACGAGACCCATGTCTTTTTTTATCTGCATATTCTTGCCATCGGAAACAACCATACCGGCACTTTCCTGACCGCGATGCTGCAGGGCAAAGAGACCCCAATAGGTATTCAAAGCTACGTCATCAGTATGACTGTAGATACCAAAAACACCGCACTCCTCATGCAGCTTATCATCTTGCATAAAATCTTCCACAATAACACTCCTTGCTTTTATTAATTCTTTTCAGCACGTAATTGAGCTAATTTTTCACCTTTGGCTTTAACCTCTTCCTGCATTTGCTTACGGTTATCAGCCAGTTTTTCTACTAATTCAGGGTATTTGGTAGCTAAAATCTGTACTGCAAAAAGAGCAGCGTTTTTAGCACCGTTAATTGCCATGGTAGCAACGGGGATGCCGGACGGCATTTGTACGAAGCTCAGCAGAGCGTCCATACCATTCAGAGGGGTAGCATTAATAGGAATACCGATAACAGGTACGGTGGTATAAGCAGCAATAACACCGCCTAAATGTGCAGCAGCACCTGCAGCAGCAATGATTACCTCTACGCCGCGTTCACGGGCACCAGAAGCAAATTCGTGTACAACGTCAGGAGTACGATGAGCAGAAGCCACAACAACCTCTACCTCTACGCCAAATTCCTTCAGAGTTTTTTCTGCAGGTTCTAAGATAGGCCAGTCAGAATTACTGCCCATAATGATAGCAACCTTCATTAAAATCATCCTCCATTTCCACAAATCCTTTAATCTAGGACAATCTCCCTAATTTTCACTAAATAACAAAGCCCAAGCAAAGGCATTACTATATATTCTATAGGAAACCAACTTTCTCGAGCCATCTTACGTAATTGTATACACTTTAATTTTACCAACCAAGAGGCTAAGTGTCAAATAAAATTGTGAACTTTTTAACAGTTTTCACTTTGATTGTTCGGATTTTTTATTGAAAATCACCGTCTAGACCATAAAAAAGGCCAATACCTTCATATTGACCTTTTTTATTACAAATTTTTTATTTTTCAGAACGATTAATAGCACAAATAATTCCCAGCAAAGCTGCTACGTTGATATTTGCATGAATGCCTGCACCAAAGATATGTCTGCCGTCAGGACGCTTCAATTCAATGTAGCAAATGCCTAACGCATCGGAGCCGCGAGAAATAGCATGCTCGTGATAGTTAACGAATTCATAGCCATTAATGCCAATGTGGTCTAAAGCCTGGAAGAATGAGTCAATAGGACCATTGCCTACACCTGCAATGTTTTTCTCCTCTCCATCCACTCCTATAGTACCCTCGAAACGGCTGTGAACGCTGCCGTCAGCATCGTTAAGCTCTGTGAAACGATGACGCTGCAGGCTGTAACGACCTGTGTAGTCTATATATTCACTGTGGAACAAATCAACAATCTGCTGACTTGTCAGCTCATCACCATAGCGGTCAGCTGTTGCCTTAACAATATTGCCAAACTCGGGGTGCATCTCCTTAGGCAGGTTGTAGCCCATAGCCTGCTGCAGAACAAAGGCCGCTCCGCCCTTGCCGCTTTGGCTGTTGATGCGGATAACAGGCTCATACTCACGATGAAGGTCTGCAGGGTTAATTGGCAGATAGGGAACCTCCCAATAGCTTGTGCCGCTGTTCTTCATATATTCATAGCCCTTGCGGATTGCGTCCTGATGGGAGCCGCTGAAGGCGGTAAAGGCCAAGGCACCAGCGTAGGGCTGACGCTCTGGAACACGCATTTTAGTACAGTCCTCATAAATCTTTTTAATGGCCAAAATATTAGAAAAGTCCAGTTCAGGCTCCACTCCCTGGGTAAACATATTAAGAGCTACAGTTACAATGTCAAGATTGCCTGTACGCTCACCATTACCAAAGAGAGTACCCTCGATACGGTCAGCACCAGCCATCAGGCCCAGCTCTGCAGAGGCAACGCCAGTCCCGCGGTCATTATGAGGATGGAGACTAATGATGGCAGCCTCACGATTTTTCATATTACGGCAGAAATATTCTATCTGATCCGCATAGGTATTAGGAGTGCACATTTCCACAGTTGACGGCAGGTTGATAATAATGGGATTTTCCTTTGTTGCACCCATCTCCTCCATAACAGCCTCACAAATAGCAATAGAGAAATCAATTTCCGTACCTGTAAAGCTTTCCGGAGAATATTCATAGCGAATATTCATACCGCTGCGGGCAACCTCCTCCTCTGTCAGCTGACGGATAAGGCGCGCACCCTGTACAGCAATATCTATAATACCGTCCATATCCTTGCCAAAAACAACCTTGCGCTGCAGAGTAGATGTGGAATTGTAGAAATGAATAATTACGTTCTTGGCACCGCGCACCGCCTCAAAGGTTTTGCGAATCAGCTCCTCACGAGCCTGCACCAGAACCTGCACAGTAACATCATCAGGAATATGATTGCCTTCAATCAAGGTTCTTAAAATTTCATACTCAGTTTCAGAGGCAGAAGGAAAGCCGACCTCGATTTCCTTAAAGCCGCAATCCACCAAGGTATGGAAAAATTTCAGCTTTTCCGCAATACCCATGGGAGTAATCAAGGCCTGGTTGCCATCGCGCAAATCAACACTGCACCAAATAGGCGCTTTATCAATAATCTTTTCCGGCCACTGACGATCCGGAAGACTGACTCTTCCAAAGGGAACATACATTTTTTCCTGTTTCATTTATAATACCTCCAAAATTTAGGGCATAAAAAATCGCCCCTTAATAAAATATTAGGGGCGAAGAATATCCACGCTGTACCACCCTATTTCAGCCTGACTTACGCCAAACCCTCTAACCTCCAACAAGGCCTTGTCTGTAACGTGACCACACGTCCCTCCCTACATATCAGGATGGCAGCTCCGGGACCAGTATCCACATCTAGCCGTGCACTGCCTTGCACCAAACGACAGCTCTCTAAAGCACCAGCTATATGTCTTCTTCCCTTCACAGCATTTAAGGTGAAATTTTAAGTTTATGTGCCATATTATGCCATTCAAGCAGTCCTTTGTCAACAGAAATATTGCATTTATTCCCTTTTATGCATTTTTAGCGCCCTCGATTGTAACATATTAACACTTTTTATGTTTATTCAGTGGATTTGAATAGTGTAATTAGTGTACAGAAAATTATGAAAATTGCAATTTATTATCTAATTCACAAAAGTAAAAAAATATATAATAATCTGTTATTTTTCTTCTAAATGAATATGTGGTATAATTTTATTTAGCAACATATGAATACCTATTCCTGTAATAAGAAATTTTAATATTGGAGAAAGAAGATGTATATATGAGTATTACTTTGGTATTAAGAGGATTTGTTGTTTTAGGTGTTATTTTGATGCATACAACGTGGTATTTCAGTCATACTCGTGCTGAATCGTGGGTAACGTTGTCGGAAATGGTGTTAGATATTATTTCTTTATTTGCAGTACCCTTGGTCATGTTTGTGTCCGGCTATATGTTTATCAGTCATAATGGGCATGCAGATCATTACAAATGGCCGTTTTTTAAGAAGATGTTTTTGTCAGTATTTGCACCATATGTATTGTTTTCACTATTGTATGTCGGCGGTGCTTATCTTTTTGCCAATCATGGATATAGTCTGCATAAGGTAATTTATTTATTAGCTACTGGTAGTAGTGCTGTACACATGGGTTTTTTTAGGGCATTATTTGGCTTTTATGTTATTTATCCGTTGCTTCTACGTTATTTCAATAATTGTCGTATGAAAAATAGATTACCGAGTTTTTTTATTCAAATGATTTTTTTGCAGGTAGGATGGAAGATATTAAATAATATTGTTTTTACTGATCAATATGTTTTATTTTTGATTGGTACAACGACATTTTTACGTTATATTGCTTATTTTACTTTTGGTATGGCAGCAGCAACTTATTATAAACAGTTATTACTTTGGTTAGATTGTAATCATGGTATTATTGTTGGATTATTTGTCATATCTTTGCCAGCAGTTATTGTTTGCTGGATTGCTAAATATTATTGGCATAGTTATCATTTTCTGGACTTTGTATGTTTTCCGTTAAATCTTGTTTTGTATACGATTACTATAGCTATGCTTTTCCGTCATGCCCATACATTAGAGGCACAGGATAGCCTGAGCAAGCGCTTTATTATGTATTTAGGAAATTATTCCTTTGGTATTTTTCTGATTCATATTGTCTTTATGTATTTAGGAGATAGATTACTGACTTATATGCATATTACTCCTGTACAGGTCTATTTCTATCCCTTGCTATTTGTAATTATGCTGAGCTTGAGTCTGCTTTCTATGGAGTTGCTCACAAAGATTTCTTGGAGCCATTATTTAGTTGGTAATGTCGGTAAGGTGAGCTGTCATAAGCATAATGAAAAATTTTCTGAATAGGAATTATTCTGATTTTATTAAAATAGGTTCATTGTAAAATGAAATTGCACACCTTGAAAACAGAATAAAAATAGTCCATTGTGACCTCTTCGTGTTAAGATTAAGCTGCTACACAATAACCAACAGGGAGGTAATCACAATGGACTACACTCAAGATACCACAAAACACATAAAAGGTAAACATTTTTCTTACGGTGACCGCAGAGAACTACAAGGTATGTTATCCAATAAATCTGTGCGTTATTCTCTCCGTCAGTTAGCTAGACATTTCAATTGTTCTCCCAATACTATCCGTAACGAATTGAAGCGTGGTTCTCATCATAATACGGGCAGATATGGTGCAAGACGTGCACAAAATGCATATGAACAAAGTCATGCTAACAGTATCAAGAAATCCAGAAGGTTTCTGTCAAGTAAGTTTGTTTCCTGGGTTGTTGAGATGGTTCTTGAAAAAGGTTGGTCTTTAGATGCCTGTCATGGATTTGCCAAAGAAAACAGATTGTTTTCAGCCTATGAGATGGTGTGTGTCAAAACACTGTACAACTATGTTGACTCTATGCTTCTTGCAGTGCGTAATATCGACCTTCCGCTAAAAGTCCGTAGACGCAAACGTCGTCGTAATGTTAAAGAAAGCCTAAAGCATCTTGGCCGTAGCATAGATGAACGACCAGATGAAATAGCAGGCCGTAACGAGTTTGGTCACTGGGAGATAGATACCGTAATAGGCAGTAAAAGCAAGAGTGACAAAGTGGTGTTGACTATTGTAGAACGCCTTACACGCAAGTACATAGCTATTAAGATTGACGGAAAAACTGCATCTGCAATTAGTGCAGCAATGCAATCTTTGCAGAAGTATTATGGCGATAAGTTCAGCCAGATATTCAAAACAATAACCAGCGACAACGGCAGTGAATTTGCTGAACTCGCAGAGCTTGAAAATAACACAACTACAAAAGTATACTTTGCTCATCCCTACAGTTATTGGGGAAGAGGCTCAAACGAGCGCCATAACAGTCTTTTAAGAAGATTGATTCCTAAAGGCAAGAGGATAGATAAATATACTTCTGAAGATATTCTGTTTACAGCTGATTGGTGTAATTTATTACCTAGGAAAATTCTAGGCTACAAAACACCTGATGATCTGTTCGAAAACGAACTCGATAAGATTTACGCAGCTTGATTTTCAAAAAGTGTGCAACTTCTAATTGCAATTTAGGTCTAATTCACAGCACAGTGCGATCCATAACTGCTGCAGCTACGCGCAATAAGCATTAACTCAACAAGAGCAGCCGTTGATGGCCTTCTTCATGGACAAAACATATTCCCCAATATATGGAGGTGCAGCCTGGCCATATTCAGCCAGAAATTTAACAATTGCAGACCCCACAATAACACCATCAGCTATAGCTGCTATGTTTCTGGCCTGTACAGGCTCAGCAATACCAAAGCCAATAGCACAAGGAATGAAGGTATTGCTGCGAACTGCCTCTACAATCTGTTCCAGCTTAGTAGTAATGACCTGCCTAGTACCAGTTACGTCAAGGCTGGAAACAATATAGATAAAGCCCTCTGCCTCCTTGGCAATCATGGCAATCCTGTCAGCAGAGGTAGGTGCTACTAGAGAAATCAGCTTCACCACATATTTATTACAGGCAGGCTGAAACTCCTCCTTTTCCTCATAGGGCAAATCAGGAACAATCAGTCCGTCTATGCCAACAATACTGCAGCGTTCAATAAATTTATCCGTTCCGTAGGAAAAGATTACATTTGCGTAAGTCATGAACAAAAGGGGAATTTTTACATCGTGACGCAGCTCCTCTACCATAGCAAAAATTTTGTCAGTTGTTACACCACCCTTTAAGGCACGGAGGTTAGCTGCCTGAATTACAGGTCCCTCTGCAGTTGGGTCAGAAAAAGGAATACCCAGCTCAATCATATCTGCACCATTGGCCGCAGCCTGACGAATTGCTGCAGCAGTTGTTTCTAAATCAGGGTCGCCGCAGGTAATAAAGGCAATAAAGGCCTTACCCTTTTGAAAAGCTTTTTCTATATTATTCATGAATATCCTCTCCTCTATAACGGGCAATGGCAGCACAGTCCTTGTCACCACGTCCGGAAATTGTAATTACGATAATTTTATTTTTGTCCATAGTAGGTGCCAGCTTAATAGCGTAAGCTACTGCATGGGATGATTCTATGGCAGGAATAATTCCCTCTGTCTTTGCCAAATACTCAAAGGCACAAACAGCCTCCTCATCAGTAATAGCTGCATATTCTGCTCTGCCGATATCATGAAGATAAGCATGCTCAGGTCCTACGCCAGGATAATCCAAGCCTGCAGAAATGGAGTACACTGGTGCAATCTGACCATATTTATCCTGGCAGAAGTAAGACTTCATACCATGGAAGATACCCAAGCGTCCTGTAGAAATTGTCGCCGCCGTCTCAAAGGTATCTATACCGCGACCAGCCGCCTCGCAGCCAATAAGACGCACGCTCTTGTCCTCAATAAAGTTGTAGAAGCTGCCAATAGCATTGGACCCTCCGCCAACACAGGCAATCACAGCGTCAGGAAGGCGTCCCTCCTTCTCCAGCATCTGCTCCTTTATTTCCTTGGAAATTACTGCCTGAAAATCGCGGACTATGGTAGGAAAGGGATGAGGTCCCATTACAGAGCCTAAGCAATAGTGAGTATCGCTGATGCGTGCAGTCCATTCACGCAGTGCCTCAGAAACAGCATCCTTCAAGGTAGCAGTACCACTGGTAACAGGCACGACCTCCGCACCTAAAAGACGCATGCGATACACATTGAGAGCCTGACGAATGGTGTCCTCCTTACCCATAAATACAACACATTCCATTCCCATAAGTGCTGCAGCAGTAGCAGTTGCTACACCATGCTGACCAGCACCGGTTTCTGCAATCAGCCTTGTCTTCCCCATTTTCTTAGCCAAAAGAGCCTGTCCAAGAACATTATTGATTTTGTGAGCACCAGTGTGATTCAAGTCCTCACGCTTTAAATAAATCTTGGCTCCGCCCAAATCCTTAGTCATCTTTTCTGCATAATATAACCTAGAGGGTCTGCCTGCGTATTCATTAAGGAGCTCTGCCAGCTCCTTTTGAAATTCAGGGTCATTTTTATAAAAATCATATGCCTTTTCCAGCTCAATAACTGCATTCATCAAGGTCTCAGGAATATACTGACCTCCATGAATACCAAAGCGTCCCTTCTTATTATCCATAAAACTCATCCTTTCAGTATTTATGACAATATTTGTCATCTTTTTTCATACATATCAGCTGGAATTGCTAAAAAAATACTTTTAGCCTATACCATGTGCAACTTCTTACTTGTGTGAAGCATTTTCCCAAAACAAAAAACTCCTTTGACCATCTGCCAAAGGAGTAAAATAAAAAACGCCTTCAACAGAATATACTTCTGCCAAAGACGAACAATAAACACTATCCGCGGTGCCACTTTGATTCATAGGAACGACCCTATGCACTTAGCAGGGTACCATCATACCCCCGGCAAATTAACGTCTGCCTGCAACGTCGCAGAATACTCTGTGAAGCTCACATTTGACTGCGCCCTCAACGGTCCATTTGACAACTTGTTTCTTACCTGACTCTCAGCACCACAGGCTCTCTGTAAAGGCATCATTGCCGTTATCTCCGTATCAACGGTTTACCTTATTAAGTTAACGTGAATTCTAGCATCACAAACTCCACATTGTCAACAAAAACTGTAAAATAATTTATTGAATAGAATTATTACGCAAAAACTGTAAAGTTTTCAACAATATTCTGCTATATATAGCAAAAGGTTGCATCCCTAAGCTAAGGATACAACCTTTATTTTTTTACATTAACCTTCCTTGGCCACAATATCTTTCAGGTAAGCAAGGAATTTGTCACGCAGTTCAGGACGCTTCAGCGCCATTTCCACTGTAGCCTCCAAAAAGCCCTGTTTGTCACCAACATCGTAACGGCGACCTTCAAAATTATAAGCATACATAGCTTGCTCCTTAGCCAAAACCTTCAGAGCATCTGTAAGCTGAATTTCATTACCACGTCCGGGAGATGTTTGCTCAAGAATATCAAAGACCTCAGGAGTGATTACATAACGTCCCAATACCGCAAGTCTGGAGGGTGCATCCTCAACAGCAGGCTTTTCCACCATATCACTTACAGTAAAGGTACGCAGTTCATCAGTAGGCTGGCTGGTAACAATACCATAGGAGGAAACCTTCTCCAACGGAACTTCCTGCACGCCTAAAACGCTAGCACCAGTCTTGTCATAAACATTAATGAGCTGCTTTAAGGCAGGAACCTGAGCATCTACCACATCATCACCTAAAAGTACGGCAAAGGGTTCATTGCCAACAAACTGCTTGGCGCATAAAATAGCATGGCCAAGTCCACGAGGCTCCTTCTGACGAGTATAGTGGATGCGAATACTGGAAATTTCTTTAACCATTTCCAGCTCAGCAGTTTTACCACTGGCTTCAAGATTAAGCTCCAGTTCAATGCTTCTGTCAAAATGATCCTCAATAGCACGCTTGCTGCGACCAGTGATAATTAAAATTTCTTCAATGCCGGAAGCAAGAGCTTCCTCAACAATGTATTGAATAGTAGGTTTATCTACAATAGGCAGCATTTCCTTGGGGGTAGCCTTAGTTACAGGCAAGAAACGAGTACCAAGACCAGCTGCAGGAATAACCGCTTTACGAACCTTTTGCATTCTTATGCCTCCTCGCCGCCAATAAGAGCCAACAGCTCTTTAGTTTTTTCTTCCATCAATTTTACATCGCCCTTAGTCTCCAAATTGAGACGCATTACAGGCTCAGTGTTAGATACGCGTACGTTAAAACGCCAATTATCATAAGCAACACTCAAACCATCCATATGGTCCTGCTGGCCATCAGCATACTTTTCAGCCAAAGCTGCCAAAACAGCTGCAGAGTCCTCTACCTTGCGGTTGATTTCGCCGCTGCAGGGGAACATTTCCACACGCTCACCAACCAGCTGGGAAAGCTTCTTGCCAGTACGGCACATCAGCTCGGTAACAAGCAGCCAGGGAATCATACCGCTGTCGCAGTAGGAAAAATCGCGGAAGTAATGGTGAGCAGACATTTCGCCACCGTACAAAACACCATTAGCACGCATGCACTCCTTCATGAAGGCATGACCGCTCTTGCAGCGAACAGGTATGCCGCCGTTCTTTTCCAAAATAGCCTCTGTATTCCAGGTCAGGCGGGGATCATACATAATCTTGGCACCTGGCTCTTTTTGCAGGAACACTTCCGCCAACAAGCCAACAATATAGTAGCCTTCAATAAAGTCTGCATTTTCGTCAAACAAGAAGCAGCGGTCAAAATCGCCATCCCAGGCAATACCCAAATCTGCTTTATGCTCACGTACCACCTTGGCAGTAGCCTCACGATTAGGCAGCAGCAAGGGGTTAGGAACACCATTAGGGAAGGTGCCGTCAGGAGCTTCATTAAGAGTAATAAATTCAAAGGGCAAATGCTTAGCCAGCTCCTTTAAGATAGGACCTGCACCACCATTGCCAGGATTAGCAACAATCTTCATGGGTTTAAGAGCAGCCATATCAACATAAGTCAGCAGATGCTCAATATAATCAGGCATAATATCCAGCTTCTCCACTGTGCCCATTGCCTTGCCAGGAACAAGCTGATGCACAAAATTAGCAGCAATAGCCATTTCGCCAATTTCCTTCAGACCCGTATCAGCAGAAATAGGACGGGAATCACGACGAACAAGCTTCATGCCGTTGTATTCCTTGGGGTTGTGACTAGCAGTAACCATAATACCGCCATCAGCACGCAGGTGAGCAGTAGCAAAGTAAATCATTTCTGTACCGCATTGACCAATATCATAAACCTTGGTGCCACCATGACGCAGACCTTCTGTCAAAGCGTCTACAATACTGCGTCCGCTTAAACGGATATCATGACCTACAACGACGGTCTCAGCAGCGAACATGGCAGAGAAAATACGGCCTACACGATACGCCAGCTCTTCATTGACCTCATCAGGGTAAACGCCGCGTACATCATAAGCCTTAAAAGCCTTATTAGTAACTTCCATTCTAAAATTCTCCTTCTATACTCAAATAATTAATAGACCCAGGCATATAAACCACTTTAATTATTCTTCTAAAAAAAGAAAAATCCTGCTTTAAGATTACCTAAAGCAGGATAAAAAGCTTATAAACGATATTTTTCCTTTTTTAACGCCATCTCAGCGGCATCACCTAAGTACCAACGGATAACAGAAAAGAAGGGCAGACACTGATTTTCACTGTTGGGGAACAGATAGTTATCAGCCAAGACATCCAACACCTCTTCCAGATCATAGCCTTGCTGCATATATTCAGAAATAGTGTCCTGCATAGTCTGAATAACCTCCAGACGCATTCTCATCAGACGAGGTGCGTTGAGATTAAGCTCTCTAATAGTACGCTTTGCCTTACGGCGTAAATACTTGGGGCAGGTAGCTCTGTCAACAAGCATCTGACCAGTATGCTCCTTATAGGCAAAAATACGTCTGTCTGCAGGAATTTTCAAGGGATTTAAAATCAAATCGGCAATGGGCTTGCCACCCTTGGGGACATCACAGCTGCGGTCATATTTTTTCTCAGAATAACGCCATTCAGAATCAGGAACATCAGGCTGACTGCCTCCATGACATACGCCCAAAAGATTGCGCCAATCAAGGTGGTAGTTGTGGCCAACCTCCATAGAAGACCGTTTAGGATAAAAATGCTCCACCCTAAAATCATCAACCTCTCCCTCGTTCTCAGCATGCTTAATGCTTATCTCACAGTAGGCACATAATCCATGCTGATCCTGCAGTATCTGCCGTTTGATTTGCTTGTAACCGTCACCTGTACGTCTGCGGAAGTGCTCCCAGGTCTCGTCAGGATGAGCAAGACGGTAGCGGCGCAGAGCTTCTGGCTCCTGCGGACTTTTATACACACGCTTCATGGGCGTTTCCTCCGAAAGGCACGCATTCTGATATCCATATCAGCACGCAGCAGGGCAGGCTCGTTACCCTTTGCCCATTCATCCAGCTCCTTGCGCAGCGCCTTAGCCTCATCCGTATCCCATTTATCCTGGCTTACAAGTCCCAGATACTGATAAAGCTTGCGGACAATGGGCAAAGTACTTGGCCGCGGATCAACATTCTGAATACTCTTTAGCAGCTGGTAGCTTTCAGCGCCCAAAGAAAACTCTACTCTGCCAACGCCCTCAAAATGCTTGCCCCAACGGAGTACACGTACAGTCTCAGAACGTACGCTGCTTAATACCTGTGGACTATGGGTAGTAATAATAAACTGTACCTTAGGGAATGCAGAACGCAGATCTCCCATAATGGTCTGCTGCCAAATCGGGTGCAAGTGCATATCAATTTCATCAATTAGAACAACACCAGGTGTTTTCAATGCTGTTTCCGCATCAAGATGAGGATTAAGCCTTACCATTCGATAGGCCAAATCTGAAACCATGCTGATAATGCTGCGGAAGCCATCACTCAAATCACTGACAATCATCTCGCCGGTGTCAGGGTGACTGACAACAAAACATTCAAGATTATGGTTAAAGTAAATATCTCTTAGGCCCGTGCTTTTCATGCAGGCGTTTGTAGCCAGCTGAATAGCGTCCTTAATCACGCAGAAACGCCCCTCCAGCTCAGGATATTCACTTTTATCGGCACATTTTGTAATCTGTTCAAACCAGCGGCCAAAGGTATGAAAGGAAGACGAAGGCTCCAGACATTCCTCATAGCCAGCTCCACGCTCCTCTAAAGCCTTAGTGCCATAAAGATTGAGATGACTATCCACCCAAATGCGAGATGTTCCATAATAAGCCAATACAGGCAATACAACGGGCTCACCTGCAGCAATGGCCTTATTTTTTTCTGCACCATAGGCTTCTAAATCGCCTGAGTTTTCAATAACATTGCTGTTTTCGCCCAATGTACGCTCACTGACAAGACTTTGTCCGTCAGAGGTACAAACTTCCATGGAAATATTTACAGGATAAAGGCTCTGCATGCTTTTAATGTGCTTGCCGTCCTCCATATAGATAGGAATACGCCTTACATCCTTTTGGGAAATCTGTTTACCCACAACGCCGAAGGCTGCCAGATAGGGCTCCATGGCAATAGCCAATGCGTCAAAGATGGCAGTCTTGCCTTTGCCATTCTCACCAACAATTACAGTCAGCCCTGACTCAAAGTCAATATCCAAACTTTCATAGCAGCGAAAATTCTGCAAATGTAACTTTTTAATACGCATACTGCGCCTCCATACATAAGGTTTACCGTTCCATTAATCCATCATCTATGCTTATTATAGACCAAATAAAAGAGTTGGTAAAGCAATAAGCCCACCAGCAAAAATTTCAGCACAGTCATTCAGTATTTTATTTTCTAAAATGTATTATAAGCAACACTTTCTGTAAGCTTCTAAACCCTCTGTAAGAAATCACTATATTTTTTTGCAGAAAGCCCTTATAATAATATTCACTATTATTTTTTAGAAAGGCAAATATTATGAACATTTTTATCCTGCTTATAATTACCATGGTGCTGATTCTTTATCTTATGCGCCGTCATATTCCCATTGGTCCCTGCATGCTGGCAGGCGGACTTTTAATCTGGGCCGTAAAAACACCACAGTTCAGCGTACTTTATCAGGCATTAGGTGAAACCCTTACCATGTCCCGTACCTATGATATTATTTTGGCACTTTACTTTGTTATGTGTCTGGAAATCGAGCTGCGTACTAGCGGAGCCTTATCTGGAATGGTTGCAGCTCTGCAGAGAGCCTTTTCCAGTGCCAAGTTCACATTAGCCATAATGCCTGCCTTTTTAGGCTTACTTCCATCTCTAGGCGGTGCACGCTTTTCCGCACCAATCGTCGAAGAAGCAAGCAAAGGTCTGAATCTTAGCAATGAGCATAAGGCAGCCATTAATTTTGCTTTTCGCCATATCTTTGAATTTGCCAGTCCTATTATTCCTGGTATGATTATGGCCTGCAGCATTGCTGGTGTTGCCTTCAGCGAATTCATAACTCATCTTTGCTGGCTCACAGTGCTTGCCTTTGCAGCCAATTGGTTAGTACTTATTTCTCCCATCAAAACTACAGAAGTTCAAGCTAAAGCTCCTGATAATGAAGAAAAGCAAAAAAACATCTATGATTTGCTTCTTTCTCTTTCTCCCGTCGTACTTACCTTCATCCTGGTTGTATTCTTTGACTTCAATGCTTCCATGTCTATGGGTATGGTAACTGCAGGACTTTATTTTGTTCTGCGGCTGGCTAAACGCACTGTTAACCTGAAGGAAATCATCCTTGGTGCCTGTGACTGGAAAATGTTTATCAACGTTATTTTCATTTTATACTTTATCCAGATTCTTACAGTTTCCAATGTGCTGACAGAAATTGTCACCGCCTTCCAAAACTCTCCTCTGCCCGTACCAGTAATCATAGCCAGTGTGTCCTTCATTATTGGTCTGCTTACCGGTATGTCCCAAGGTCATGTTGCCATTGTTATGCCAATTGTTGCAGCTATGGGAACAGGCAATCTGAACCTTGCAGGTGTAGCTATGGCCTTTGGCGTAGCAGGACAAATGCTTACGCCAACTCACATGTGCCTTGTAGTAACAATGGATTACTTTAAATCCAGCTTCTTAGGTACGCTCCGTCCCATTTTTTACTGCGAACTGATTATCCTAACAGTTTTCAGCGTATATACATATTTTACTTGGTAAAAAAGCAATCCAGTTTACTGTACTAAATTAGCCACAGTAAACTGGATTATTTTATTCATTATAAAGTTTCATTAAAGTAAGCACCCATACTACAGGGAACACTCTAGCCAAAACCGTGCTCCGCCAAATCATTATCAGTCCTACAAATAAAGATGGTAATACAAGCATAAACAACAGCAGCAACGGCTCTGTAAAAGTCAGAATATAAGCTAAAAAACTTTTTTCTGTTACATACTATTTACCGCAAAGCATTCAAATCATTTCACAAAGATTTTACAATTAAACAATGAAATTTTTTGTAAAATCACCTCTTTTCTATGTTTTGAAACCCACCATACTACTTGTATAGTATGTATTGACGACACAGAATTAAGGAACTGGAACCTACTTTTTTCAGTGAGTGGCGTGTTTCAGACAACAAAAAACCACTAGGTTATAAAAACCTAATGGTCGGAAAGTCTTGAAAAACCCTATAAATACTAGGGTTTGTAGTATTCATATGGTGCGGTTGGTGGGATTTGAACCCACACGGGATTTCTCCCACCACCCCCTCAAAGTGGCGTGTCTGCCGTTCCACCACAACCGCATTTCTTTGGGAATAAGGGTTTGAATAAAAAAATGGTGCGGTAGAGAGGAGTTGAACCTCCACGGGGTTGCCCCCACTAGCTCCTGAGGCTAGCGCGTCTGCCATTCCGCCACTACCGCATTTCCTATTCATTTTGCTGCTTCATCAGCAACAAGGTAATGATACCATACAATGAATTGGCTGTCAACACTTTTCTGCAATTTTTTATCACATTTTTATTCTATCCTTATAGAGCAGGTAATATTTATCTCTATCTCTCAGAACCTTGATTACATACTCGCGAGTATCTGGATAAGGGATTAGCTCCGGACTATTGAAATCATAATCCCATGAGTTCTGTTCCATCCACTCCTTGGCTTGCCCTCTGCCTGCGTTATAAGCTACTAGAAGCAGCACCATATTACGCTTGAACTCGTGCTCCAATTCGCCAACATACCAGCAGCCCATACGGATATTGGTTTTGCTTTCGTAAAGCTGGTCTTCTGTGTAACCCTTAAGTCCCATCTGCTCTGCAATCCAGGCTCCTGTTTCAGGCATTATCTGCATAAGTCCTACTGCCCCAACCTTGGATACAGCTTTATGATTAAAGCCACTTTCATTTTTTATAATGGCAGCAATCAAAAATGGGTCTATCTTGTTCTTTTCGCTATATGTGATTATATCCTGCTGATAATCCCACATATAGACAAAGCGCATTTGCACTGCATCGCTGTTCCAAATACGCCAGCCTCCAAAAAACAGTGCAGATACTGCTAAAAAGCCTATCATTATCCATACATACAGCTTTGAAGCAGAAGAACGCCTGGGCCTTCTTCTGCTTGCTCTTTTAGTTCTTGCAGCCATCTTTTACAAGCCTTACCTGCTGACGTACCTGCTCAATAATGTTCTCCAAGGAACCGCTGTTATCGAGCACAACATTAGCGACACGGCTTTTTTCCTCCAAGGACATTTGCGCCTCAATACGTGCCAGCAAATTTTCCTTTGTAATGCCGCCACGCTGCAAACCACGCTCAATCTGCAGTTCCTTGCTGACGGACACAAGCCATACTGCGTCTACACGCTGATGCCAGCCGCATTCAATCAAAAGCGGAACATCCAGAACGGCCAAAGGCTGTGCCTCCTTACGGCATTGCTCCAAAAAGTCCTCAGCCCCCTTCCAAACCAGCTTATGAATAATCCCCTCCAGCTTGGCTCTGGCAGCTGCGTCATTAAATACAAGCTCTGCTACCTTGGGACGATTCAGCTCGCCCTCAGCAGTCAGATATTCATCACCAAAGGCTGCTGCAACCTGCTCCAAAGCAGGACTGCCCTTAGCTACAGCCTGACGGCTGGCCTCATCTGCATCATAGATAGGAACACCTAAGCTGCGCAGCTCTTTGGAAACAGTGCTTTTACCAGAGGCAATACCTCCGGTCAAACCAATTACAACCATATTTATAAACTCCTTCATGCTCGAAGTAAACCTTGCTTCTTATTTCTGACAGTTATCACAATAAACAGTACCTCTGCCACCAATCTTGGTGGTGCTTAAGGTCTGTCCACATTTTTTGCAGGGCTCGCCGCCGCGTCCATATACTAAAAGATAATTTTGGTTGCTGCCCTTATTGCCTTCGCCGTCCTTATAATCACGGAAGGTTGTTCCCTTGTTCTTGATGCCTTGAGCAATAACAGCGTTTACAGCATCAATAAGCGCCCTGATTTCTGCTTCTGTCAAAGTATTTGCTACACGCATAGGCTTAATAGCAGAAAGCGCCAAACACTCATCAGCATAGATGTTGCCCAGACCTGCAATAATGTGCTGATCAAGGATAAAGGTCTTAATAGGCTTGCGGCTTTTAGCAGCCAATGGTGCCAGATATTCATAGGTCAGACCTTCACTTAATGGCTCAGGTCCCAATGTTTCATAGCCTTCAATATAGGTGTCATTATTAGTCACCAGGTATAAAGTGCCGAAAGTACGGATATCTGTAAACCACATGGTTACGTTATCACTCAAGGTAAATTTAATCTTGGCGTAGGGCGGAGCCTCCAAATCACTGCTTTGAGCAATAAGAGCACCTGTCATACGCAGATGTACGATAAGCTGCTGCTCTTCACCTAAGTGCAGCACCAGGTATTTACCCTTACGGCCAATTTTAGTAATAGTCTTGCCAACTAATCCGGCAATGAATTTGTCAACAGTAGGATATTTTATCAAACGCTCCAAATAAACATCCACAGCTTGAATTTTTCTATTTTCAATATGGGGAGCAAGTGTCTTTCTGACTTGCTCCACCTCCGGCATTTCCGGCATATATATCAACTCCTATTTTGTTTCAGCCCAGTTTCTGCCAAAGTTTACATCTGCCAGCAAAGGAATATCCATTTTTACGGCATTTTCCATAGCAGTACGGACAATCTCAGCTACCTTTTCTTTCTCGTCCTCAGTAACCTCCAACACCAGCTCATCGTGTACCTGCAGCAAAATACGTGACTTGACGCCTGCAGCAACAAGAGCGCGCTGCACATCGATCATGGCACGCTTCATAATATCGGCAGCAGTACCCTGAATAGGTGTATTAATAGCAGTACGCTCTGCAAAGCTGCGGAGGTTAAAATTACTGTGCTTAATATCAGGCAGATAACGACGGCGTCCCATAAGAGTACTTACATAGCCCTGCTCCCTAGCCTGAGCAACAATATCCTCCATATACTTTTTAACACCTGTATAACGCTCAAAATAGCTCTTGATATAGCCTGCTGCCTCACCACGAGTCACATTGAGCTGCTTTGCCAGGCCAAAGTCACTGATGCCATAAACAATACCAAAGTTTACTGCCTTGGCGCGAGTACGCATTTCGCCAACAACCTCATCCATGGGCACACCAAACACCTCAGCCGCAGTGCGGGCATGAACGTCCTGACCGTGACGGAAGGACTCCAAAAGCAGCTGATCCTGAGCTATGCAGGCTAAAATGCGCAGCTCTACCTGGGAATAGTCGCAGCTCATAAGGTAATCATAGCCTTCACCGGGAACAAAGATAGCTCTGATCTGCTTGCCCTCCTCAGTACGTGTAGGAATATTCTGCAGATTGGGGTCAGTGCTGGACAGACGTCCAGTAACAGCCACAGTCTGTTGGAAATGGGTATGAATACGCTTAGTTTTGCTATTCATCAGAGGCTTAAGTCCATCAAGATAGGTGGACTGCAGCTTAGCCAGCTTGCGGTGCTCTAAAATAGTACCAATTAAGGGATGCTTGCCCTCCAGCTGCTCCAAAACATTAGCGTCAGTAGAATAGCCTGTTTTAGTCTTTTTAATTACAGGCAACTCCAGCTTTTCAAAAAGAATAACACCTAGCTGCTTGGGAGATTTAAGATTAAACTTTTCTCCTGCCTGCTCATAAGCCTCCTGCTCCAGCGTTTTGATGCGGAAGGTCATATCCTCGCTCAGCTGTTCCAAAAGCTCCATATCAGGGGTAATACCGTTATATTCCATTTGTGCCAGAACTGGTGCCAAGGGCATCTCCAGTGTTTCATAAAGCTCTACCTGCTCACGCTGCTCCAAGCTTTCACGGAGAACCTTTACCAGTTCTGCAATATTTTCGCAGGCTGTAGGCTTTTCGCTGAACAGATGACGTTTACTTAAGTCAGCCAAGGCATAAGAGCTATGACCAGGGTCTACTAAATACGCCGCTAAGGTTACATCATCTACAATACCTTGAGGCTGTACATTATGGCACAAGCAGGTTTTATAAATCTCCTTGCTGTCACAAACAGCCTTCAGCGCCTTATCATTTTCCAGCCAGCTGTAGAACAGCTGCCAAGGAGCTTCAGCTCCCTCCAATACATATATCTTATTTTCAAAGAAAATTTCTGCTCTGTTGAAATAGAGACTTGGCAGCTCACCAGCAGTATCTGCTGCAAAGGCTATCTTTTCAGCAGTCTTGGCCAAGTCAGCAAAAAGCTTGCTTCCTACTGCCTCGTCAACCTTGGCAAGCTCGGCAGCTTCTTCAACTACATCACCAAAAAGGGAGAACACTTCCATTTCACCGCCAAGGACAGCAGCAAAACGCTCATACATATTACGGAACTCCAAATCCTGCAAGAGAGCTTTTGCACTTTCCTGAACTGGCTTCAGCTCATAATTTTCCAAAGCCAAATCCACAGGTGCATCCGTATAAATAGTAGCCAGCTTCTTACTTAATATAGCAGATTCCTTATGCTCTTCCAGCTTAGCCTTTAAGGACTTACCAGAAACCTTGTCTATATTTTCCAAGACAGTTTCCACATCGCCATATTCCTTAATCAGCTTCAGTGCTGTTTTAGGACCAACACCGGGCACACCGGGAATATTATCAGACGTATCACCCATCAGACCCTTAAGGTCAATAAGCTGACGGGGAACAAGTCCCTCATAGGCAGCTGCAAATTCAGTCTCATCAAACACCTGAATATCAGAAATACCACGCTTAGTGTAAAAAACCTTGGTACGCTTATCAACCAGCTGCAGCTCGTCACGGTCACCTGTTACAATGACCACCTCAATATCTTCAGGAGCATGGACAGCAAAGGTACCAATAATATCATCCGCCTCGTAATTATCAAGCTCCAAGGTACGGATATTCATCGCCTCCAGCACCTTCATGGAAAGAGGAAACTGCTCGCTCAGCTCCGGCGGAGTAGGCTTACGCTGTCCCTTGTAGTCCGCAAACATCTCCGTTCTAAAGGTCTTGCGTGATTTATCAAAGGCCACAGCCATATACTTAGGCTGTACATCCTCCAAAAGCTTTAAAAGCATATTACACAAACCATATACTGCACCAGTATGAATACCCTGCTTATTCATCAGCGGGGGCAGAGCAAAAAAAGCTCTATGAATCAAACTGCTGCCATCTATAACTAAAAACTTATCAGCCATTTTATATTCTCCTTCTGCATTTATTGCATAAAGTCCTACATTACATTATACCATAATTCTTTAACTCTTTGAAAGAACGCTGAGGCCTAATCTCGCTTTGTTACCAGTAATATAACAATTACCTAATTATGCAGCGACCTACTATTTTAGCGAGCAAGTGCTTAGAATTATAGAAATACGGGTTCTCATACTATAATATTTCAATCGAACAGATTAATCCCGAAATTTCGTTATAATTCTGCATGATGCGAACGTTTAAAACAGTATCGGAGTGGAATAATTGGTAATTGTTGATATCTCACAAACTATTATCCAATTATGCAACGAAAACAAAATAACCTCCGCGTCCCAATTATTTGGAAAGCAGAGGTTATAGAGCTCATAAATTATTTTTTCTCAGCAGCAGCTTCTTCTTTTTTAGGAAGCATAACATTGAAATCAGCCAGCATCGGTTTTTCCTTCTCAACTTGGAACAGGAACACAAAACGAGCTGCAGGAACCTTTTCAGATGTTACCTGATACAGCAGAATATCCGCATTCTTATGTTTTTCAACAAGAATCAAATCTTGAGTATTGATTTTGCCGAAATCCTTAGCAATTTGTTCTTTGAAGTTATTATAGGTTTTTTCATCCCAATTTTTCTTCATATCATCATTCATTAAAGCAGATACGGATTTATAATTGGTACCTTTAAGGAAATTGCCTACAATCTTTTCTTGAGCGTCAAGCAGGGAACCATTAGATGCACTGCACACTGCGCTGAAAGCCAAAGTCAGCACCATAACAACCATCATCAACATTTTTTTCATGGATAATATCCTCCTTAAAACTGATTACCACTAATTATAAACATCTACTCTCATTAAGGCAAGTTTATCAACATAAAATTTGCAAAAAGTTAGCAATTAGACATTAAAACTGCTCCTTGCACAGCAGCCACAACCTGTTTTATAATAAAAACACGTTAGATTATGGGAATAATTAAAAGTATTTTCTGCAAACCGCAGTATAAGCATAAAGGAGAAAGCTATGAATATTATAGTTATTGACGGACAGGGCGGCGGTATTGGCCGTTCATTAGTAGATGCTCTCGTTCAACGCTACCCTATGCACGAAATAGGTGCAGTAGGAACAAACTCTACTGCTACAGCAAATATGCTAAAAGCAGGTCCAAGCTTTGCGGCAACAGGAGAAAACGCCGCCATTTTCAATGCTGGTCAGGCTGATATTATAATCGGACCTACAGGAATAGTCATGGCTAATGCTATGCACGGCGAAATCAGTCCTGCTATTGCCGCTGCCATTACATCCAGCAAAGCCAAAATCATTCTCATACCCATGAACCATTGTCGTGCCTATATTGCAGGCATTGAGGAGCGGAAGGTTTCTGAATACCTGCAGGAAGCCCTGGAAATGGTGGATAAATTAGTAAAATAGAGTCTCCCCCAATCCCCCTGTTTATTCGAGGAATAGACGGGGGATTTTTGCTACAAAAACGACCGCAGATTTCTCTGCGGCCGTCAATTTATAGAGCCTTTATACTATTATTTTACTTCTACATCAATGCTGCCGTTTCTCAGCACAACCTCGACATTATCGCCAGTTTTAATCTCGCCGACAACAATCTTACGGCCAAGAATGTTCTCAACAGTGTGTACAATAAGACGTTTCAGCGGACGTGCACCAAAGGCAGGGTCGAAACCAGCCTGAGCCAAATGCTCTACAGCAGCCTCCTCATAGGTCAAGGTCAGCTCCAGCTGTTTGTTCAGACGTTCGCCAAGCTCGTTCAGTACCAACTTAACGATATCCTTGATTTGTTCTGCCTGCAGCGGTTTGAATACTACAATGTCATCTACACGATTCAGGAATTCAGGACGGAAGAAGTTCATCAGCATTTGCTGAATAGACTCTCTATCCATACTGCCCTGATGCTTCATGATTTCACTGCTGCCCAGGTTACTGGTCATAATAATCAAGGTGTTTTTAAAGTCAACATTGCGACCCTTACCATCAGTCAGACGACCATCGTCAAGAACCTGCAAAAGTACATTAAATACATCTGCATGAGCCTTCTCAATTTCGTCCAGCAGAATTACGCTGTAGGGGTGACGACGAACAGCCTCGGTCAGCTGACCACCCTCATCGTAGCCAACATAGCCAGGAGGTGCACCAATCAGACGAGAAACAGTGTGCTTCTCCATATATTCGCTCATATCAATACGAATCATATTGCGTTCATCATCAAAGAGTACCTCAGCCAAGGTCTTAGCCAGCTCAGTTTTACCTACGCCAGTAGGACCAAGGAAGATGAAGGAGCCAATAGGACGGGACGGATCCTTGATGCCCGCACGAGCACGAATTACAGCTTCGCTGACAGCCTTAACAGCCTCGTCCTGACCAACTACACGATTGTGAAGGATTTCCTCCAGATGAATCAGCTTGTCACGCTCACCACCGCTTAAGCGGGAAACGGGAATACCGGTCCAGGTGCTGACAACCTTAGCAATATCCTCTTCATCAACCTCTTCCTTCAGAAGAACATTTTCATTACCCTTCTCATCCTTAGCAGACAAGGTAGAAAGCTCCTTCTGCAGAGAAGGCAGACGACCATATTTCAGCTCTGCCAGCTTATTCAAATCATAGTCACGCTCAGCCTGCTCCATCTGCTGCTTAACAGCATCAATTTCTTTCTTGACTTCACGTACGCGGGCAATGGAGGCCTTTTCTGCATCCCAGCGTTTAACCAGCTCATCGTTATCCTTACGGAGCTTTTGCAGTTCCTCCTCAATCTTAGCCAGACGCTCCTTAGACTGATCATCGTCCTCCTTGCCAAGAGCCTGCGCCTCAATTTCCAGCTGCAGAATTCTACGCTTGCTTTCATCCAATGCGGTAGGCAGAGAGTCAATTTCAGTACGCAAACGAGCCGCAGCCTCATCAACAAGGTCAATAGCCTTGTCAGGCAGGAAACGGTCGTTAATATAACGATTGGACATAACAGCAGCTGCAACTAGAGCAGCGTCTTTAATACGAACGCCATGGTGAACCTCGTAACGCTCACGCAAACCACGAAGAATGGAAATAGTATCCTCAACGCCAGGCTCCTTGACCATTACAGGCTGGAAACGACGCTCTAAAGCACTGTCCTTTTCAATGTATTTACGATATTCATTTAAAGTAGTTGCACCAACGCAGCGCAGCTCACCACGAGCCAGCATAGGCTTTAAGATATTGCCTGCGTCCATGGCACCCTCAGCAGCACCGGCACCAACTACAGTATGGAGCTCATCAATGAACATGATAATCTGACCAGCACTGTCACTTACTGCTTTCAGAACCTTTTTCAGACGCTCCTCAAATTCACCTCTGAATTTAGCACCAGCTACAAGAGCAGCCAAATCAAGAGCGTAAAGAGTCTTGTTCTTCAGTCCCTCAGGAACATCGCCTGCCACAATACGACGGGCCAAACCCTCTGCAATAGCAGTTTTACCAACACCAGGCTCACCAATGAGCACAGGATTATTCTTTTTACGACGGCTGAGAATTTCGATAACACGACGAATTTCTTCGTCACGACCGATAACAGGATCAAGCTTGCCGTCCTTAGCCTTGGCAGTCAAATCCTGACCATATTTTTCCAAGGTTTTTCTGGTTTCTTCATCACCAGCACTATTCTGATAATTCATATAAGCAGCTTCAACCTTTTTCTTGTCGATACTGTATTTACGGAACAAGGAAACGACATCACTGTCACCGTCACTGGCAATAGCAGCTACTAATTGACCTACATTGATTTCTCCCTGTGTATTCTGATTTAAGATTGCCATTACTCTGGCAAAGCCTGTACCCATCATCAGCTGACGGTCCTGACCCTTGACGCTGGGAAGCTTTTGCACAAGAGCCTTAGCCTCCTGAGTAAAGGTATTTTCGTCAATATGCAGGCTCTGCAGCAAATATTTGAAGAAGCCTTCACTGCCGCATAAAGCAGCAACTACATGGGCAGTAGTCAGCTCCTGATGATAGTTCATCACGGCCTGCTGCTGTGCTGCCTCTAAAATGCTTTTAATTTCTTCACTGTAGCGTTCGTTCATAGCGCTACACCTCCTCACTATATACTCAATTAAAATTTAACATTATTTGTTCGTAGCAGCTTCTCGCTTTCTACATTTTCCATTATAACAGCAAAAGTCAAAAAGTCAAATAGTTTTCTATGACGTTTTTGTAAATTCTAGCCTAAAATAGGTTGACACCAGGTTTCTATTGTGTCAATATATACCTATTCTCTTTTCTAGCGAATTTCAGAGTAATATTTTCAAATATTTCGAATATTTTATTTTTTTGTTTTACAAATGAGGAGGTCCTGTAATTATGTCACCCACATCACTTCTGCGCGGTATCGGTTTGCTGCTGTTCCTGCAATGGATCAGCACACTGATTATTTCTGCCCTGCAGATTCCCTTTCCGCCTGCACTTTTAGGTATGCTGTTCCTTGTTGTTTTATTGGAAACCAAAATCGTACCTGTGCAATCCGTTGAAGGCATCTGTAATATTTTAATTTCTAAAATGGGTATGCTGTTTCTGCCTGCTGGCATCAGCGTTATGCTTTACGCTGACGTCATCATGGCTGAGTTCAAGGCAATTTCCATTACTATTGTTGTCTGCAGTGTCGCTGTTCTTTTAACTACAGCCATGCTGCTCCAGCTTATGCTTAAGAAACCGGAGGCGAAATAAAATGTTCCCAGAAGCACTCTTAAGCTCCGCTCTTTTTGGTATCGGTCTCACCGTTATCCTCTATAGCGTCAGCGAAGTCATTGTAGAAAGATTAAATCTGAATATTATTCCCCCCTTTGTCATTGCCTGCCCTGCTATTATTACCATTATAGCTCTCTCTCCAGGAGTAACCTATGAGCAATACGCCTACGGAGCAGAATTCATAAACTTTCTTTTAGGGCCAGCTACCATTGCCTTGGCACTGCCCCTTTACCGTAACCGCCGGATTATTATGAAGGAAGCACTTCCTATAGGTCTGGGCGTTACAGTTGCCAGCGCAGTAGCTATTATCGGAGCCTACTTCTGCGGTAAAGCTCTCGGCGCCAGTGAAGCAGTCCTTATCTCCCTGTTGCCTAAGTCCATAACCACACCTATTGCCATTGATGTGTCCAAAACCCTTGGCGGTATCCCTGCTCTTACCACTGCAGCAGTTATTATCACTGGTATGCTTGGTGCAACCTTTAACCACAAGCTTTTAAACCTTTTTGGTATTAAAAACGATTTAGCCTGCGGTCTGGCTATTGGCGCTTCCAGCCATGGTCTCGGAACCAGCGCCTGTGCCGCAGTCAGTCCAATTCAGCTTGCCATTGGCGGCGTAGCCATAGCCCTGACAGGTATTGTCACCTCTATTATGGCACCTCTGCTGCTGCCCATTCTTAAGGCAATCTGGTAATAGTCTTACAAAAACTAATCCCTCCTGTAGAGATAATCATCGCGATTACATCTACGGGAGGGATTTTATTTTGCTGTTATCAGCACTTTATGATTTTTTCCATTACAGAGCATTTAGAACAAAGATGCTTATACTGGGGCATGCCATCAAAGGGTTTGACCTTTACACGCTTAAGGTCCGCCTTCTGATGACAACACTCACAGATTCCGTGCTTGCTTTAACAGCCACAAAAAACTAAATCACTAAGCTTCATTTTACTTTACACTTCTGTTGTAAAAACACTATCAGCTGTTTATGGCACCAAAGAATTTAGCAACCCACTCTACATCAACAAGAGCATTGTTGTCAGCATGCAAATCACCCATTTTTTCATGGTAAGCATGCAGCAGCTCGTGGTACATACCATCCTCAATAAGACCAATCTTCAGCAACTCACCCTTTTGGTAGAACTCCAAACGTTTTTCGCCATTCTCGCCTAAGCTGAAGAGGATTTCATCAGGCTCCATATTCGGAAATTCATTGGTCAGCTGTTCATAATACAAGCATTTGATAATCTCGATGATTCTGTCATCTAATTCGTTTTCAAAAATCAAAGCCTTTTCACGCAAGGAACTTTGTGTTGTCACAATACGGTAAATATAGCTTTCCATCATCTTATTGAAGGCTTCACCATTTTTGCCTGCCATATCACTGGTAATTTCCATGGCGGTATCAAAGTCCTTGTCGCAGCTGGCATAATTAATCATAACGCCGTTTTTCAGATCATGATACAGCATACTGTAGTTAAGGCGTGACACCGCACCACACGCAGGACATCTGAACTCAAAAAGCTGGCCGTTCATCAGCTCTGCTTTTTTCTCAGGATTAATTTCTGTATTTAAACTGCTCCATAGGGCAGCCTTTCCTATCTTACCACATTCAGGACATTTTACTTCGACCTGTTTTTCCATACTCATGGTGCATCGCTCCTCATCAAAAAAATTATAAACACATTGGAATCATTATATCATACACAGCTTTTTATCCCAAAAGATTTTTCTATAAAGAATTAATTTACGTTCTTTTAGGCAAAGAGCATAGAAATTATGCAACATTTGCAACATCACAAATGGTTTATCATGCCTCTAAGCTCTGTAAAAATCACTCCAGCCTTGTCAGCAGGGTACACCTTACATGGAAGTGCACGCAAATCCTCTACGCGCCAGCCCTTTTTTTCTTCCGCCAGCTTAGCCAGAGCTTCGTCCAAATCCTTGGCTGCTACAATTGCCAAAGCATCAAGATAGAACTCACTATTAATACAGGGTTCTTCAATCATACTATGACTATGATAGGTCTTATTATGACGCCATACATAAATATTCATATGCACACCTCCAACATAAAGGCTCTAATAATTACCTCTTGCTTATAATTCTACACAGGTGAGAGCTTTACCTTGCAGCAAGCAGCAAATAATCTAAACAGACAAGCAAACTCTTAGTAATCCTTCTGTCCAGTGGGATCAATCATCTTCCTCTACGAACCAATCCAGGTCACGAGGCTCGCTGAAATTTTCCTCAAGACGCTTGCGCAAAGGCTCGGCAGAAAAGCTGCGGGCACCTGTAGGACACAGCTTTACGCAGCGCATACAGCTAATACAAATTTTTTGGTCAACAGCCATGGACAAGCCGTCAATAGCGCCAACAGGGCAAAGGTCAGCACAGCGTCCGCACTGCACACACTGCGCCTCATTAAAGTTCTTAGGAACAGCTATGGGCTGCTTCAGCTCCGGCTCTGCATCACCAGGAAGCTCTACACTTTCCAGTTCATTCCACGCCAACTTACGCAGAACCTCTGCTGCAAAGATATGCAGCTCTGCTTCGTCCTTTTCATCAGGACGACCAGCACCTAGGACAGGAGAAAAAATATGTGGAATAACAGGAGCTGCTGCACCAATAACAATAAAGCCCCTGGTCTCTAAAATCTGCTGCATTTGAGCCAGAGTATCATCATAGTGACGATTGCCATAGCAGGCCAAAATAATACAGGGCGTATCATTGCCGCGTAAATTGCGCCACAAGCCCTGTACCTGAGGCATCTGTCCTGCATATACAGGATTTGCTACAACTACAAGCTCATCAGCGCCAAACTCATACAGCTTGTCTCTCTGTTCCGGCAAAGTATTGTCTGCTAAAGTAGTTTCAAGCCCAACCAAATATTTAGCAAAGGTCTCTACTACTTTTTTAGTTCCATAAGTAGGGCTAAAATATAAAGCTGTAGCCTTTTTGATAATCATTTTCTATCTCCCTCCTATAAAAAATGGGCTGCATTACGCAGCCCATCAATACTCATTCTTAGTTTGCCCAAACAATTTTCATAATGTTGGCATACTCTTCGTTCAGATGCTTCAGCACAACATCAATTACAGCGTGAACCAGCTCAGGAGCGAACTCAGCATCGCCAGCAGGCATGCAGCTCTCAATAATGATGTCGCCGCCTTCATTTACATAATATTTGAACACCTTGAAGCCTTCGTTCAGTTTATTTAAACGCTCCAGAACAGCAGCTCTGTTAGCTTCCTTAACAACTGCGCCAGCAACACGAACTTGTAGCATTACATAGATGCTGTCATCAATAACCAGCATGGTGGGAAGATTTTGGCCATTAACTTCCATAAAGGAACGATATGCAACGGGATGCATTTCCGCTTCAACCTCTTGGGTTTGGAAGCAAGTAATATTTTTTTCTACTAAAAATTTGTTAAATTTCTCAGCTTTTACGTTCATCAGAATCAGCCTCTCTTTCAATTTAGCTAGAAAATTACTAGTTATAATTCCTATTATACACTATATTCTGTTAAATTGCATTCTAAAATTTATTTAGTTATTACAATTTTCCTCTTTAAGCGCTGTGGCAAAATCAAAGCCAAATTTTTCAGCAGCCTCCATTTCCAGTGCCTGAGGTTTCCATTTGCAGGTATAACCAGGAAGCAGATCCATGCACTTGCCAATCATTTCCTCCATATCCTTTTGAGCACCGCCAGCCCAGCCGTAAGCGCCAAAGGCAGCAGCCTTTTTACCTACAGGTGCCAGACCCTTCAGATATACAAGTAATGCGCCCATTGTAGGAAGCATACCGCAATTTAAGGTCGGAGAGCCTAAAAGGATACCGCTGGCAGTAAAGAATTCTGCGGCAACAGTACTGTTAGGAGTTTCGCTCATTTTATAAACCTTTACGGTTACCCCTGCATAAGCAGCACCCCTGGCAATAGCACGAGCCATTTGCTCAGTACCACCCCACATGCTGTCATAGGCAACAATAAGACTGCCGTCCTTAACACCTGCAGCCCATTTAGCATAGCAGTCTAAAATATCAGGAACATGGCTGCGCCAAATAACACCATGAGAGGGAGCTATCATTTTTATGTCCAGTGCACCAACCTTGGGCAATGCCTTGGCCATCAGCTTAGCATAGGGCCAGAGAATATTGGCAAAATATTTTTTAGCCTCGTAAAACAGCTCGTCCTGCGGAACCTCGTCATCAAAGCGTTTACTGGTAGCGTAGTGCTGACCAAAGCCATCATTGGAGAAAAGCAGCTTGTCATAATCGCAATAGGTTGCCATATTGTCAGGCCAATGAAGCATTGTCATGGCAGCAAAGGTCAGGTTGCGTTTGCCAATATTCAGTGTTGCACCATCCTTAACAACCTCAAAATCAAAGATATCGCCATAATGCTGGATAGCTTCATTTTTGCCAGCCATAGTAATAATAAACTTAGCCTTGGGGCAAGCCTTAGCCAACGCCGGCATAGCTCCTGAATGATCAGGCTCAACATGATTAATCACAATATAGTCTATATTCTCTGGTGCTGTTACCTTAGAAATATTTTGCAGCAGCTCCTCTGCAAAGGGTGCCTTTACAGTATCTACCAGAGTTATTTTTTCATCCATAATCAGATAAGAGTTGTAGGTAGCACCACGCTCAGTCTTGTAGCCGTGAAAATCACGTACAGCCCAATCCTGAATGCCTACGTCAAAAATATCAGGTACAATTTCTAATGGTTTCATATAAAATCATAGCCTCCTCATTATTATTTAAGCAATATTAATGAAAGATTAATTGAAATAAACTCACTTTTTAATTCGCTAAGAACATATTAATATCCTGCTAGAGCATAAATTAATTTAGCTCGTTTAGGCTGACACTTTGATTTGCTCTGTCAATTGTCAGTGCCCTCTGATGATATTTATTAAGAGTACTACGGTGACCAATGCTGACAATAGTAGTATAAGCCAACCTGTGACCAAGCTCTGCATACATTTTGGCCTCTGTTTCCTCATCAAGAGCAGAGGTTGCCTCATCTAAAAACAACCAAAGGGGCTGCTGAATATGGGCACGTACAAAAGCTAAACGCTGCTGTTCACCTATGGAAAGCACGTGACTCCAATCAGCATTAGTATCCAGCTTATCCTTTAAATAGCCTATCTGACACAGGTCCATCAGCTTCAGCAGCTGCTCATCGCTGATTTCCTTGGTACCAGGATACAAAAGCGCATTACGCAGCGTTCCCAAAGGCAAATACGGACGCTGAGGAATAAACATCAAATTCTGGGTATCAGGTAAGCTAATCCTGCCCTTTACAAAGGGCCAGATACCTGAAACAGCACGCAGCAAGGTACTTTTGCCGCTGCCGCTTACACCGCGGATAAGCACATTTTTGCCAGGCTCCAGGGTAAAGCTAACGTTTTGCAGCAAAGGCGTACCATCTGGCAAGTCAATCTGCAGCTGCTCAGTGCTGACAGCTTGTGAGGCCACAAACCGTTCAACATGAAATTTTTCTGTTTCTGCAGATACCTCCTGCATATGTCTGCCAAAGTAGGTCAAACGCAGGACAACAGCCTTCCATTGAGCCAGACTAGCATAAACATCGATAAAGTAGGATAAAGAAGTCTGGACACTGCCAAAGGCATTGGCAACCTGCATCAAACCACCTAGGGTGATTTCCTTTGCCAAATAGCGGTTCATAGCTACAACGAAGGGAAATATAATTGCAATCTGGGAATAGCCTGAGTTCAGCCAAATTAGCTGCTTCTGCTTAGTAATCAGTCGCCAAAAATTATCCAAAAGTAAAGTAAAGCGTTCCTTGAACACTCCGCATTCCTGCTTTTCGCCACGATAAAAGGCAACATTTTCGGCGTTTTCACGCAGACGGATCATACTAAAGCGGAAATCTGCCTCATAGCGCTGCTGGATAAAATTCAGCTCCACCAATTTTTTACCAACCATATGGGTAATCCAAGTGCCTACAACGGAATAAACAAGGGCTGCCCAGAACATATAGCCATCTATGTTCCATTCTCTGCCCATAAAGGTAAACTCCAGCGAACCAGACAGCTTATATAAAACAAAGGCAAAGGAAGCGAAGGTACAAAAGGCCTTAAGAACGCCAATAGCAAATCCCAAAGTCATCTCTACAAAAAGACGCACATCTTCACTAATACGTTGGTCAGGGTTATCCGTATCCTTGCCAAACATTTGCAGATGGTAGTAGGTACGATTCTTAAGCCAAATATCTATAAACCTGTTAGTCATCCAGCGACGCCAATTTAAAATCAACGTCTGCTGCAGCACGTAGGAATAAACAGATAAAATAATATAAATTGCTGCCAGCCAGGAAAAATGGATAAGCTCATCAAAAAGCTTGTCTGTTTCATAATTCTGCAGGGCACTGTAGAAGGAGTTATTCCATTGGTTCAGCAGCACCAGCATATATACAATTCCCAAAGTCAGAAGAATGATAGCTGCCAACAGCAAAAAGGCTTTCTTCCGCTCCTCCGACTGCCAATAGCTTTTAGTAAGCAGCCATACATCTTTAATAAATTCTCTAGTTGCTTGTAGTTTTGCCACAGTATCACTCCATTTCGATAACATATTACTATTATACAACAAGGATATGCTGCTAGTAGTAGCATTTTTGAAAAATTAGTAAAGGGTGCAGCCAATTAACTGCACCCTTATAGGATAAATTATAATATTTGACCTTATGGATAACTGCTAAGACACTTCTTCTACAAGCTAAAACTATCTTGCATTATGCCTTCAGAACAGAATTGACATAATTTACCGCACTCACAGCATTCGGAGCATAATGCTCCGCTCCGATAGACGCAGCGTATTCCTCTGTCAGAACGGCACCGCCTACAACTACCTTACAGTTAGTTTCCTTGCGCAGAGCTGCAATAGTTTCTGCCATAGCACCAACAGTAGTAGTCATCAGAGCAGACAAGCCAACAATCTGAGCGCCTGTTTCCTTGGCAGTCTCAACAACCTTGGCAACAGGCACATCCTTGCCTAAATCAATTACCTTGTAGCCATAATTTTCCAGTAATACCTTGACGATGTTCTTGCCAATATCGTGGATGTCACCATGAACAGTAGCAATAATCACTGTCTCCCCCTGAGCGTCGCCGGTGCCAACAGCCTCACGAATAACTTCAAAGGCTGCCTTAGCAGCATCAGCACTCATCAAAAGCTGAGGCAAAAACAGGGTTTTATTTTCAAAGCCCTGACCAACAAAATCAAGAGCAGGAATCATGTATTTATTAATAACATCCAAGGGCTGCTCTGTTTCCAAAGCTACGGCAGCAGCCTTGCGGCTTTCACCCTGCAAGCCTTTGACAATAGCATCATACAGACCCATTTCACTGACAACAGTAGCTGTAGCCTTAGGTGCATCTGCATAATGTTCAACATATTCCTTACAGCCAGCATCGTAACCCCACAGTGCACGGAAGCCGTGGAAGGCATCAACCATAGCCTTGCTTTGAGGATTAATAATACCGCAGGAAAGACCTGCTTCCAGCGCCAAGGTAAAGAAAGTACTGTTAACAGCCTCACGGCCAGGCAGACCAAAGGAAATATTAGAAACACCCATTACGGTATTGATGCCCTTAGCACGCATATAGCGGATAACCTGACAAGCGATTTTAGCATTCTCCGCACCAGTACTGATGGTCAGCGCCAAGGGGTCAACAACAATATCACGACTGGGAATACCATATTCTGCAGCACGAGCAATTATTTTTTCAGCAACAGCAATGCGTCCCTCTGCAGTTTCTGGAATGCCGTTGTCATCAAGACACAGTGCTACTAATACAGCACCATATTTTTTAGCCAAGGGAAGCACATGGTCCAAGCTATCCTCTTTACCATTAACGGAGTTAAGCATGGGCTTGCCATTATAAAGACGCAGTGCCCTTTCCATAGCCTCATAATTAGAGGTATCAATCTGCAGCGGTGTATCGGTAATGGCCTGCAGTGCAGGTACAACCTTTGCAGCCATAGCAGCCTCGTCAATACCAGGAGTACCTACATTGACATCAAGGATGTGGGCTCCTGCATTAATCTGCTCTAAGCCTAAACGACATACATAGTCAATTTCATTATTGGCAAGAGCCTCCTTAAGACGCTTCTTACCTGTAGGATTAATGCGTTCACCAATAATTTTAGGATCTGCTCCCAATTCCACAGCCTTGCCATAAGATGCCACAATAGTTTTGTCACAGCTACGGCTACCGCCGCAGGGCAGAGTCTTAACCTTCTCAATCATGGCACGAATATGCTCAGGAGTAGTACCACAGCAGCCGCCAGCAATGCTTACACCCTGCGCTGCCAGCTCATACATAAGCTCTGCATACTCCTCAGGCCCTACCTCAAAGCAGGTTTTGCCATCCTTTTCTACCGGCAGACCTGCGTTTGGATTAATAATAATTGGCAAACTAGTGCTTGCCAGCATCTCGGGAAGCAGCTTTGCCACCTGCTTAGGACCGATGCCACAGTTGAAGCCTATAGCAGCAACACCTAAAGCTTCACACATAGCAGCGGCAGCTGTAACAGTACCGCCTGTCAGCAGCTTGCCATCCTCATCAAAGGTCATGGTGACACAAATTGGTAGGGTGCTATGCTCCTTGCAGCCTAAAATAGCTGCCTTAATTTCGTAGATATCACTCATAGTCTCAATGAGTATCAAATCAGCGCCTGCTTCCTCGCCCCATTGAGCCATTTTTCCAAAGGCTGCAACAGCATCTTCAAAGGGCAGGTCACCATAGGGTGCCAAAAGCTTACCACTAGGACCAATATCCATAGCTACAAATTTAGCAGCCTTGCCTGCACAGGCCTTTTTGCCAATCTTCACAGCAGCCTTAATAACCTGTTCAGAGTCAAGACTGGTACCAGCTAATTTAATAGGGCTTGCACCAAAGGTATTAGTTTTAATAATATTAGCACCAGCAGCTAAATAATTATTATGAACCTCTTCAATAATTTCCGGCTTGGACAAGTTCCAGCCCTCAGGCAGTTCACCTGGCTTTAAGCCACGGGCCTGCAGCTCTGTACCAGTCGCACCGTCAAAAAACAGCATTTCTTTTCCTAATAATTCACTAAAATTCATTTCTCTATTACTCCTCCCTGTAGGGACAATTTTTATTGCCGCAGGTCATACATTTATTCCAAACACAGGCCACGTCCTCGGATAAGCCAATGACTGCTGTCACAGACTTGGAGGGTGCCATCATCATACCATCAGTAAGGCTGAGACCAATACTCTTGGAGCAGTTCAAAACGGAAAAAAGCAGCCTTTGCTCCTCCAAGCTCCAATCACCATAGCCAGGTGAAAAGCGAGGTCGCTGAGCCAAATTTCCCGTATCAACCTGGGATTGAACGCTGTCACAATAGCTTTCAATAAGAGCCGCACCTACAGCCTGGGCAGCAGCCCCCTCTGCCACGCTTTCCAAAGCAGTACGTCTAATAGCTACATCTACCCTGCTTCCTAAGGTTGCAGCTAAAAGCAGTACCTCATTACAGCCCTTAAGATGGCGGGCTAAATCGCTGGAGGTAAAGCGTACACCGCAATCCAAGGTAATTCCCTCCGCATCAATAGTACAGCTATGCTTTTGTATAATATGCCTTGGCTGCACCTCATTGCGTAGCTTTAAATAGGCAATATCAACTAAATTTTCGGCCTGCTTATCATTAGGCCTAGCCCCTAGATAACGCAGCGCCTCTTTTCTGTTATATTCTACCATAGTCTCTCCTCTTAATGTGCCACAATGCTGGAAAGATTTCTCATAATACCGCCAATGATTTCCGGACGGTTCATGGTGTAAATATGAACGTTTTCAAAGCCATTGGAAATCAGGTCAATAATCTGACCTGTAGCATAAGCAATACCAGCCTGCTGCAAAGCAGCAGGATCATCAGCAAAGCGTTCTACCATAGCGCGGAAATTAGCAGGCAGCTTGGTGCCGCTCAGCTGGCAGATACGATTAATCTGTTTGGCATTAGTAACAGGCATAATACCGGGAACTACAGGGACATTAATTCCTGCAGACAGGAGACGGAACATATAGTTATAAAGAACAGTGTTGTCAAAAAACATTTGGGTAACTAAAAAGTCCACCCCTGCATCTACCTTATACTTAGTATTTTCAATATCCTGTGCCAAACTGCCAGATTCGGGATGACCTTCAGGATAAGCAGCGCCGCCTATGCAAAAATCACCTTGTGACTTAATAAAATGCATCAGCTCACTGGCATGAGCAAAGCAGCCATCCGGAGCATCGCTCATAGCAGCAGGTACATCACCACGAAGCGCCAAAATATTATTAATTCCCTTAGCCTTAAAATCAGACAAAACATCAATCAAGCCATGAACATCAGCCTTAACACAGGTTAAATGAGCCAAAGCAGGAATGCCATTGGCCTGCACACTTTGAGCCAGCGCTGCAGAATAGCCAACAGTACTGCCGCCTGCTCCATAGGTCACGCTCATGTAGGAGGGCTTAACCTCTGCAATTTTATTTACTACTTCAATAGCATTCTCCAGTTCTGTTCCCTGTTTAGGCGGAAAAAGCTCGCAGGACAAATTCACTTTACCATTATTCAAAATATCAATTATTTTCATTCGTATCATCCCCTCAAATATACTTATTATTTTACACATTAAAGGATAGCGCAGCAAGTAAGCTCTTAACTTATCTTAATACAAGCTCAATAAAAAAAGCCTCCGTTCCTGTAAATTTACAGGGACGAAAGCATTGCTTCGCGATACCACCCTTATTCGCCCACACGTCACCATATGAGCCTCTTCAAGTACGCAGGGATTGATTACCCTTTAATACTCCAGCACTATAACGGGCGCACCCGGATGACCTAAGCTTATACACTTCAGCCAATCAGCTCCAAGACCATCTTCAGCAAGCTCATCTGCTCCCTTTTGCACCAAAACAAGGGCTCTCTGTGCCAGAATCCTTTACCTACTCTTCTTTTCATCGCTAAAATATTTTCAATATGTGTTAGATGATACAACAATATAATATTTAAGTCAATATTTTTATACTAATTTTATTTAAAACCTTGGTATTCAGCAAACAACGTAAAGTTTATTACAAATTACAACTTTTGTGGTTCATTCACTGCCCAATGAACAATTAACTTGAAGGATACAACTACTTAGCCATTACTTTTTATGAAGCGACTTGAGCTTCTAGCTAGGAAGCATCACGAACCATAGAAATATGGATTCCGTAAACCGCGTGACTCAGCAGACAGGTTAATCCCGCAATTTCGTTATGGTTCTATGTCAAACTGCCGTGATAGAATCTCATCAGGCAATGCCCTGCAAAGAAGTTACTGAAAACACCTAAACAAAAACCCAATCCAGATAAATCGGATTGGGCTAAAAATTCTGGCGGAGACGGTGGGATTCGAACCCACGTGCCGCGCGAGCGACGGAACTGATTTCGAGTCAGCCGCGTTATGACCACTTCGCTACGTCTCCATTTATTTTGTACCTGTTAATTATACAGTAAAGCAGCCATTATGGCAATGTAAATTCCCACACCCCAGTGTTCAGAAAAATAAATATCCTATTTACCTTGCACTAAAGTCCAAAGGCTTTACACAAATTACTATAGGCAAATCCACTTCTGTTACTCCTGCATTTTAGCAGCCTGTTTTCGGGCCTTATTCTCCTCACGTCTGCGCTTGAAAAAGTCCTTCATGACCTGAGCGCATTCCAGCTCACAGACGCCACTGGTAACCTCTGCACAGTGATTTAGATTAGGATTAGTGATAATATTAAAAATAGACTCAGCTCCGCCGGCTTTCACATCAGGACAGCCATAAACAACACGGTCAACCCTGCTATTTACAATGGCACCACTGCACATAGGACAAGGCTCCACAGTTACATAAAGAGTACAGCCGCTAAGACGCCAGCGTCCCAGACTTTTACAGCCCTCGCGAATGACGATTACCTCTGCGTGAGCCGTACCATCGTTCCAAGTTTCACGCATATTGTGGGCTGCGGCAATAACCTGACCATGGTGCACCAGCACTGCACCAATGGGAATTTCGCCAAGCTCAGCAGCCTTACGAGCCTCAGCAATGGCCAGCTCCATATAGTACTTATCATCCATCTATTCCAAAGCCTCCATCAAAAGCTCCCATTTTTCCATAAGCTGAGCAATTTTTTCCTCATAAGCATCATGCTCTGCCGCCATAGCCGCACTATGAGACGGGTCCTCATGGTTTGCAGGGTCAGCCATCTGCTGCTCCAGCAGCTTCATCATAGCCTCCTGCTCTCTAATCTGCAGCTCGACCTTAGGCAGCAGCTTTTCCGCCTCATCAGGACTGTAGCGTTTTTGCTTGTTTTCCTTCTTGGATTGTTTATTGCTTTGTACCTCAGCAGCAGCCTTTTGAGCATCCTTTTTAGCCTGCTGCTCAGCATAATACTGTGCCTGCTCTGCAGCAGCCTTAGCCTGAGCCTCTGCCTCTGCCAGCTTTTGCTTCTCCTCCAAATAGAAGTCGTAATTACCTTTATAGTCCTTAACTGTTTGGTCCTCAATTTCCCAAATGCGGGTTGCCACCTCGTTGACAAAATAACGATCATGGCTGACTACAAGAACAGTGCCATCAAAGGCAGTAAGAGCAGCCTCAACAGTTTCACGAGCCATAATATCCAGATGGTTTGTAGGTTCGTCAAGAACAAGACAGTTAGCACCATCAAGAACAAGCTTTAAAAGTACCAAGCGAGCCTTTTGGCCACCGCTCAATGTACCAATTTCCTTAAATACATCATCACCATGGAAAAGCATTCCGCCTAGCATAGAACGTGTATGCTCCTCTGTGAAGCCATACTCAATGACAAAATTATCTAAAAGTGTCTGCTTAGGATTAAGGCGCTCATAGCTTTGGGAAAAATAACCGATCTGTACTCTGTTGCCAATCTTAGCACGTCCCTTTAAGGGATGAGTTTCGCCTAAAATTGTTTTCAGCAAAGTAGTTTTACCAGTACCATTAGCACCTAAAAGAGCTGCCTTTTCACCGCGGCGCAGTGTCAGATTAATTCCTTTGGCCAACACCTTGTCACCATAGCCAATGGTCAAATCCTCCATAATCAGCACACGGTCAGCACATTCTGCTGCAGGAGGCAGACGCAGTTCGAATTCCTCATTCTGTACAGGTGCATCAATGCGCTCCAATCTGTCCAGTTGAGACTGACGTCCACGAGCCATTTTGCTTTTGATACCTGCTTTAAAGCGACGAATATAGGCCTCAGTACGAGCAATATAGTCCTGCTGTGCATTATAGGCAGCTTCAAGGGTTGCAGTCTGAATAGCCTTCTGCTCCAGATAGCGGGTATAATTGCCTTTAAAAGATTGCAGCTTGCCGCCCTCCATTTCCAGAATACGAACAGCCACATTATCAAGAAAAGCACGATCATGGCTGACAACCAGCAAACCACCGCGGAACTCCTGCAAATACTTTTCCAACCATTCAGTCATCACAATATCAAGATGGTTAGTAGGCTCGTCCAGAATGAGAAAATCAGGATTGCGTACCAACGCCGCTGCCAACATTAGACGAGTCTTTTGACCACCACTCAATGTAGCTGCGTCCTGCTGCCACCATTCCTCTGTATAGCCCAAGCCAATAAGCACACGCTTAATGCGCATCTCATAATTGTAGCCATCTAAGTTTTCATAGCGCTTAGTCACTCTAGCGTACTCATCTAAGACAGCCTCTAAAGCTGCACCATCAAGGCCAGCAGATTCCTGCTCCAAGTGCTGCAGCTTATCACGAAGCTGCAAAACCTCCTCGCAACTATTATACATAAACTCCCAAATAGTTCCATGTATATCCGTAAAGCCCTGTTGAACATAGCCAACGCTTATACCAGGCTCAAATTTTATAGCACCACTATCAACATAATCAGGCTGCAGCAAACAACGCAGCAGTGTGGTTTTACCACTGCCATTAACACCAACTAAACCTACATGCTCTCCCTGCTCCACCATAAAGCTGACATCTTTAAAAATCTCATGGATGCCAAAAGCCTTGGCAACCTTATCTACAACTAATTGCATAGCATTCTCCTATATAAAACATAAATTTATCTATAAAAAGCACATAACTAATCAGTGTATATTATAGCATTTAAAAAGAAACACCTCAACATAACAGTACTTTTCTGTAGCATGAATAAAAAATCCACACCCAATTAAGAGTGCAGATAAGAGCCTTTGCAAAAGACTAAAGAGAACGTGCCAGATACGCGAAAAGGCGACGACCAATATTTACGATTATAAATAACTATACGATGTTACACAGACTAGCTAGAATGCTGCAGATGCAAGGCAGGGTGACGAAGGCGTACTACTAGTACGTCTAGGAGTCATAACGCAGCAGATGTGGTATTATAGCTTGTCCCTTAAAATAGAAAAGCTCCACAGCCTAAGCTGTGGAGCTAGAAGAACTAAAATTACATAGCTGCTTCTTCAACAGGATATACACTGATTTGACGTTTGTCGCGGCCTTTGCGTTCGAATTTTACACGGCCTTCAACCATAGCGTAAATGGTGTAATCTTTGCCCATGCCAACATTGTTGCCGGGATGGAATTTAGTACCACGTTGACGAACGATGATGCTGCCAGCGGTTACCAATTGGCTGTCATGAGCTTTGGTGCCCAGACGTTGCGCGTTGGAGTCACGACCGTTGTGGGAGCTACCGGTACCTTTTTTATGTGCATGTAATTGCAGAATAATTTCAAACATTACTTTCACCTCCTATGTTCTTTGATTCGAACATATTGCGGACACTGACGAGCTACTGAGTCCACGCTATAAAACATGGTCATCAATATTGCCTGCGTCATGTCAGTAGGAGCACTGTTCAATGCTACCTCTAAAATTCCGTCCTCTTGATTAACCAGACAGGACGGATGTAAATTCAAGTGCTTTTCCAAGCCAATTACAGGTGCCTGCGTCAAAGAAGAAATCGAGCTACATATAATGTCGCTGCCCTCTTCAGCATAGCCTGCATGACCACTAACCTTATAGCCAGTAATCATCCCCTGCTCATCCTTGTAAAAATCCACGGTTATCATAGCAATTAAGCGTTGATAGCGGTGATTTCAACAGTGGTGAACGGTTGACGATGACCTTGACGTTTACGGTAGTTGGATTTAGCTTTGTATTTGAAAACGAAAATTTTGTCTGCGCGGCCGTGCTCAACAACTTTAGCAACAACTTTTGCGCCTTCAACTACGGGTTTGCCAATCTTAACGTCAGCGTCGTTAACAACGGTCAGAACTTCTTCAAAAACAACTTCAGCGCCAACTTCTGCGTTCAGTTTTTCAACTTGCAGGGTTTCGCCTTCGCTTACACGGTATTGTTTACCGCCAGTTTGAATAATAGCGTACATCTATTGCACCTCCCTTTATGATAGACTCGCCAAATACGGTACTCCTTATTGGAGATTTTCAGAACCTCTCTGCGCGGTTGGGGACGGACCACTTCAGTCCATACTGGAATATTTTACCTTACAGAGCGCTATTTGTCAACAGCAGCTATGGTAAAAATCATTAAAAATTTTCCTCTGGCTTAAATTTTACAATTTATTTTTCTGTACCAGTATTATCCAAAATCATGAAGCTTTCCACGTGCAGAGACGGGTCACTTTCGATACGCAAACTACAAGCCAGTTCCCGCTCCCAAGCTTTTAAATCCTTGCTGATAAGCCATTGAGCAAGCCAGGGATTAGCTGAAACCAAAAGATTTTTAGAACTGCCTCTGCGCTTCAATAAAGCTCGTAACTTACGTTTTATCTCCAAAGCCAAACTTTCCCTGCTTTGTACTCTGCCGCTGCCATCACAGATTGGACAAGGAGTGTACAGCACAGATGATAAATTCTGACGTGATTTTTTTCTAGTAATCTCTACCAGATTAAGTACAGTAATATCCTGGACTTTAGGGTGCATCTTATCACCAGCAAAAGCCCGTTGCAATACGTCTAAAATTTCACGCTTATGCTCATCAGTATGCATATCAATAAAATCTACAACGATAATACCACCAATATCACGTAGACGCAGCTGTCGCGCAATTTCTGCTGCAGCCTCACGATTAATCTGCATAATGGTTTCTTCCAAATTTTCACGTCCGCTGAATTTGCCACTATTAACATCAATAACAGTCATGGCCTCGGTGTAGTCAAAAACAAGATAACCACCACTGGGCAGCATTACCTGACGGTCAGAAATACCAGCAATTTCCTCTTCCTTTCGATTGTAGGCAAAAATATCCTCAACGCCCTGATACATAGTCAGTTTAATACGCTTTTGCTGAGGGAACTGTTGCAACAGCTCCTCCAAACGCTTATAAATGGAAACATTATCAACAACAATTTCCTCTAAGTCAGGACGCAGATAATCACGCACAATGCGAATTGGCAAATCAAGCTCACGACGCAGCAGGCAGGGAGCCTTGGCTACACGCTCACGTGCTGCCATAATCCGCCACTCTGCTGCAAGCTTGGCAATATCAGCCGCCAAAAGCTCGTCAGCAACGCCACAGGCAGCAGTGCGAACAACAATACCCATACCATCTGGACGCGCAGCACTGCACACTCTTTGCAAACGCTCACGCTCAGCCTTGTCTGCAATTTTTCGAGAAATACCTACGTAATTTGCCTTAGGCAAAAGCACCACGTATTTACCGGGAACTGTAATCTCGCGAGTAGCAGTTGGTCCCTTCGTACCACGTGCATCCTTGGAAATCTGTACGGTAACGCTCTGACCCTCTGTTACATCAATAGCGTCGCCCAAATATAAAAAGGCATTCTGCTCCAGGCCAATATCAATGAATGCCGCCTGAATACCGCGAACTACATTGCAAACCCTGCCCTTGAAAATACTGCCAACAAGGTGCTGCTCCGCTGCTCGCTCCACCAAAAATTCCATGAGACGACCATCCTCCAGCAGTCCCATACGGGTTTCATCCTCGGTTGCGCCTACGATAATCTTTGCTGCCATCAAAAGCCGCCCCCTTTCTCTAAAAATAAATATTGCGTACAAGGTTCATATTAAAACAGTTGAACCCTTATTAACGAAAATTATAGATATAATATTTTACCATAAAAAAGAAAAAACTGCACCAGAAATTGGTGCAGCTTGGATAATTACAATCCCTTTTCCTCGTATTCAGCCTGTTTAAAGCCTACCAAAACATCATCGCCATTTATAACAATGGGACGCTTAACCAGCATACCATCAGTAGCAAGCAGCTCCAGCTGTTCTTCTTCGCTCATAGCCGGAAGCTTGTCCTTAAGGTTCATGGATTTATAGGCATTGCCACTGGTATTGAAGAATCTCTTTAAAGGCAAACCGCTTGCCTTGTACCAGGCAATAAGCTCCTCTAAAGAAGGATTATTCTCTTTAATATCTCGCTTAGTAAACTCAAAGCCCTTGTTCTGCAAATATTTTTCTGCCTTCTTGCAGGTACCGCATTTAGCGTAACAGATAAATAACATAGTAAACACTTCCTTTCGGTGAAAATCGCTCACCTATAAGTATATGCAAAATTGACTATTTTTCAAGATGTTTGTGAAAAGACAGTAACAGCATTTATCTGCAGATGAAATAATTAACAAATTATTCTATTCCCTAAGCAATCTTATATGTTTGTACCCTTCTTCTTCTGTAATTTTGGTATTAACCTTGTACATAGTATTAACATTATCTTCGGTCAACACCTCATCTGTACTGCCATATGCAAAAATCTTCTTGTTTTTTAGCATTAAAATCTTGTCACAGAACATTGCCGCAAGATTTAAGTCATGTATGGTCATTACAATAGTAATATTCTTTTCTCTTGCTACTTTTTCTATAGTACGAAGGATAAAAAGCTGATTATGAAGGTCCAAACTACTCGTTGGTTCGTCGAGAATAATCATCTTTGGATTTTGTGCCAATGCTCTAGCAACAAATACTCTCTGACGTTCACCACCACTAAGCTCTCTAATATTCCTAAATGCAAAATCTTCTAGTTCCATACTTCTAATAACATCAAAAACAATTCTTTTATCATCTTCTGAATAACTACGCTTAGCATATGGAAGTCGCCCCATCATTACTGCATCTATCACACTCATAGAAAAAGATGTATTTATATATTGCGGCACATAAGCAATAATCTTTGCCACATCTTCATGTTTAAGAGCGCGTAAATTCCTATCTTCAAAAATAATTTCTCCTTCTAACGGTTCGTGTATACGATTTATGCATTTGATAAATGTAGTTTTACCAGTACCGTTAGGGCCAAGAATGCCTAAAATATTACCCTGCTCTAAAGAAATAGAAATATCGTCCAATATTTTTAAGTCCTTTTTATAAGCAAAAGACAAATTTTTGATGTTTAAAGTCATATCAATTACTCCTTATTCAAATTCTCTGCCTTTTGACATAATTAAATGAACAAAAAGAGGTACACCCAAAAATGACACCACTATTCCCACAGGGATATTTACCGGATATAAAATTAGCTTGCCAACAGTATCTGATATTAAAAGAAGTAGCGCTCCCAAAACAGCAGTAAAGGGTATATAAAAACGATGATCAGTTCCAATAATAAATCTAGCCATATGGGGAGCAATAAGGCCAACAAAGCCTATAACTCCTGTAAAACTGATAATAGTAGATGTTAGAAAAACTGCAACAAGACCTCCTATAGTACGTATACGCTCTGGATTAATACCCAGACTTCTTGCTGTTTCATCATCATTTGATGCCATTGCATTCAATCGCAAAGAAAAATACCAAGTAAAAAACAAACATACAACAACAACTACTATAGTCAATATAACATTGCTCCATGTAGCTCTGTTAAAAGAACCAAATGTCCACTGTACCACAGCTTCTAATTTATGCTCTTTCGCAAAAAACTCAATGGTTGCTGTCATAGCACTGAATAAATAGTTAAGGGCGATACCTACCAGTACAATGGTACTCGGCTTTACTCCCAGTTGTTGAGATATGCCATATACAACAAGTCCACAACAGCATGAAGCAACAAATGCACAAAGAATAACTGCCATATCGCTTTGGAAAAATGCACCCGTACCGAAAACTATACATAGAGAAGCACCAAAAGCTGCAGCAGAAGAAATACCTAGAGTAAATGGACTTACAAGATAATTCCTTGTAATAGACTGCATAATAGCACCGGAAATTGCTAAACCAACACCTGCTAAAATAGACAACAGTATTCTAGGAATACGTAAAAGAAGAATAATCTTATTATTTACTATATCGGCAGAATTGTGCAGTTCACCGCTTAAATATAAATATATTGCCGTTATCGTTTGAGATAACGGAACATCCATACCTATTGTCGTAAAGTAATATGCCAATAGCAGCGTTAAAAATACACAACCAAATAACATTGTATATTTTTTTCTTATAACATTTTTATAAGCAGAATCAATCATTTCATCACCTAATCCTCAAAAGAATATGCCGGATATGTATGACCCTTAATGTAAGTTAAATGCTGATATTTTTCCAACCAATCCTTGAATACAGTTTCAGGATGCAAATCTGGTAACCGCTCTGGATACAAGTATTTAGCTAAATATATTGCACCTACAATCTTTGAAGCACCTCCATGAACGTAGTGGGACATTAAGAAAATGTTATTATTTTTTACTGCATCAATAGTATCCCAACCAGGACGATTACTTAATTCTTCTTTTATAGCCTGATGCTCTTCTTCAGTAGGAGGCTCATATGTAGAATAAACGTTAACATTAGAGACCTTAACAATATACTGAGGATTCCGTTTTATAATAGATTCAGAATCTACCTGTACATTTTTAGCATCCTTAAAAATATTATCAGCGCCAGAATACTCAACCATATTATAAAAATAATCTCCTGGAATAGTAGTGTTGCCTACACGACGATATTCAAAATATACGCGCTTCTTTGGAACATCCTTTAACTGTTCTTTTATATAATCAAGCTTACTCTGAAAGTAATCAGCACATTCCTTTGCTTGACTTTCGCGTCCAAATACCTTACCCAATAATTCGCAGTTTTCCTTAAACTTATCTGTATAATATGCATCACAAACAAGTACTTTTATACCAAACGGCTTTAATTTTTCTTCAGCTTCGCTAACAGATCCATTACCAGTAAGTATTAATACCTGTGGATTTAGTTCTACTATTTTTTCATAATTCAATTCTCTTTGGCCCTTGCCGATAACCTGACTTTCATTAAACTTATTATGGAAGCCTGCCTGATTCTGAAAAATATTGTAATCAACACCTATAACCTTATCAATTGCTCCTACGGCGTTAATAAGTTCTGCATTATAGGCATTTGCTACTACAGCTTTAGTAACAGGATACGGAAGCTCCACATTCCTGCCAATGCTATCGGTAACGTTATGCATACTAGTATCCTTATTTACAACTTTATCATTACCACAACCAACTAAACATAACATAATAGTTGCTGCAAATACGCACAAAAACAATCTGAGACATTTTTTCATAATTTCACTTCCCTCTTAATCATCCATACCAAAAGCAGGATATGTATGACCGGATATATACGGTATTCTTTGATATTGGGTTAACCATGTACTGAATACTTTCTCTGGGTGTAGATCTGGTAAATATTCAGGATATAAAAACTTTGCAATATATAAAGCTCCAACTATTTCACTAGCACCGTCAAAAGCGTAATGAGAAAGAAACAGCATATTATCATTTTTAACTGCATCAATCTCTTCCCAACCTGGTCGTTCTATCATATTTTGTTTGCGAATCTTAAACTCATCCACAGTCGGAGGATCATAGCTGCCCCTAACATTGTTATCACTAACCTTAACTATATATTGAGGATTTCTTAAAATGATTTCTTCTCCATCAATATATGGACTATCCACATCGTCAAATATGTTTTCTCCTCCAGAATTTGTAAGCATCGTATAATAAGGTCTTCCTGGAGTCACAGTCACATTTTCTCTGCGATATTCAAAATAGACTCTACGTTTAGGCACATTCTTTAGCTGCTTATGTACATATTCTAATTTATCATTAAAATAATTGTAAAAATCAGCTGCAGCTTTTTCCTCACCAAAAAGTTGCCCTATAATCTTACAGTTCTTTTCAAAATCACATGTATAGTAAGCATTAAAAACAAATACTTTAATACCAAAAGGTTCGAGAACTTTTTCAGCTTCACGCCACTGCCCATTATTAGATAATATAAGTACATCAGGATTAAGCTTTATAATTTTTTCAAAATTTAACTGTTTTTGATTTGCGCCAATTACATTTTCTTTACTAAAACGTTTATTATACGCCTTTTCATTGTAATGAGCATTGGAATCCACTCCCACGACCTTGTTAATTGCGTTTCCTATAGAATTTACAAATTCAACATTATGAGAATTAGCAATAGCAGCACTTTTTATAGGAAGTATTAATTCAACTTGACGACCTTCACCATCAATAATAATAGATTTTGATTCAGTTTCACCTTTAGTTTCATGACATCCAGAAATAAAAACTGAAAACATTATTAAAAGCAAACAGCAAAAGTTAAAAACAACATTTTGGGGTTTCATTAAAATCACCCTTAAATGGAGAAAAGGGGAAGACTAACTCCCCCTTTATTTTGATATCTTAAATGTCAAATTGTGCAGAAAGCATAAAAGTTCTTGGATTAGATAACATAACAGTATCTACACCAGTTTTTGCAATCCAATAATCCTTACCAGTAACGTTATAACACATAGCATTTAATGTTACTGGAGTATTGGATATTTTTGTTCTGTACTTAACGCCCAAATCGAAAGACACGTGAGAAGGAACTTCATATTTTTCATTATTCAAAGAAGCAGTACCTACATATGTACCTCTGCCAAGTACAGAGAAGTTTTCATCAGCTTGATATTCTAAGCCTAAAACACCGCTCCATTCAGAAGAACCTGCAACCTTTAGTCCGTCATAAATACCATTCTTTGTTTTAGCTTGCTCAGCATCTAAATACATAATGCCGCCCATAATGTTCCATTTGTCAGTCAGCTGACCGTAAGCAGAAAGCTCAATCCCTTTATATTTACTTTCACCATCTTGTACATATACCTTGCCACGTTCGATATTGCTATCTTGAATAATTTCAAAAGCAGTAAGGCTGGTCAGAACTTTGCCGATTTCACATTTAATACCAATTTCATCCTGTTTAGTTTTAGCAGGAGCAAGAATAGTACCAACATTATCATATCCATCACCCACAACACTACCTTTATCAAAGGTTTCAGAATGGCTGAAATGTAATGCCATTTTTTCAGTAGGCTTATATACTATGCCATATACAGGACTAGTTGCACTAGTTTTTACCTTTTTACTAGTACCAACACCCTTAGTATAAGAATAGGACTCATTACTTACATGTTGATTAGTAACGCCCAGCAGAAGCTGAGCCTTACCATATTCCATCGAGTCCATTAACTTCCAACCCCAATACTGATTTTTATAAGCAATTACAGGATCAAATTTAGGAATTTGGCCGTGAGCTCCGTTAACTACACCATCATAAATATTACCATTCGGACCATCAAACAAATTACTGTTACTACCATTTGGCAAACCATTATAGTTATCATACCAAGCCTTATCTAAGGACAGTACCACATTATGTTTGATATCGCCAGTTTCTAATTGACCTTGTACACCAATTTGACCGGAGTAACTAGTAATGTTCAATGGACGACTCCAGTTAGTACCTTTACCAGACCAGTCACCTTTATCATTAATGATTATATACTTACTGCTCTTGGAGTTAACATTGTTAAACAGGTCATATCTATTATAACCACCATTAAAAAACACGGCCCAATCTTCATTAATTTTTTGCTTATGATTCAATGTCATAACCCATTGGTCATATTCTAAGAATTGCCCATCAAAACTGAAGTTGTTCTTGGAATTAGGAGCCTCAGGCATAGTAGTTACGCCTTTTGTATCCAATCCGAACCAACGCAAACCTTTTTCGTGTTTAGTATAACGATAACCCATTAACAAGTTAGTACTGCTATTGTCAGTTTGTTTATCCAAATTAATGAATAGGTTACGGTTGGTCAGTTCTTCACCCGGAATTGCAGTTTCCCCATCTTGGTTCATTGCATTAATACGGATACCATAATTTTTATTTTCACCAAAACGACGACCAATATCAAGTTGTTGAGTCCAATTGCTTCTGCCAGAGAATGTTTGTGTCATTTTAGTAACATCTTCATTACCAGCACGTTTAGACATCATATTAATAGTACCACCTGCAGATTGCTGTGGAGTAGTAGCATTTATGCTAATATTCGGTCCAGAAGTAACTTCAATACGGTCAATAAAGTTAACCGGAAGATTGTTTTGTGCAAACAACCCTGGAACACCATTTAAAAACATTTGGTAACCGTTTAAATTAAGACCTCTGATGGAAATATCATTGTACATAGTACTACTGCTAGTTCTCACAGACGGATCATTAATTAACACGCTGCTAATAGGTTGACTTGGATCCCCATAATCTTTAATAGTTTTAGATGTCAAAACCACAGTTGTAAATGGATTATCCATTATATCCTTTTCACCTAAAAGATTTCCACTGCTACCAGTAGCAATATTCCCACCATTATATTCTTCTGGAAGAGAGTCGCGTTGACCGTATACAATTACCGTTGGTAATTGATGATTTTGTAATTTTTCTTCCGCATGTACGTTAGCTACAAAGCCAACACCTGCAACAGCACATAAAACTGCATATGTTAAAATTCTTTTATTTCTATTAATCATTTCACACCTCTGGCATTTTCCAACAGAATTAAATGTCAAATTGAGCAGAAAGCATGAAAGTTCTAGGCATGGATAAACCAATTGTTGTTGATCCGCCTCTACCCATCCAATAATCCTTATCCGTAACGTTATAGCACATAGCTGACAGCTTTACAGGAATAGTATTTACCTTTGTTTTATAGCTTACGCCTAAATCATATGTAAGATGGGAAGGAATTTCATACTTTTTATTGCTTGCCTCAATGTACGCTTTATCACTCCACACAGCACGCCCAATAAGACTCCAATCCTCACTAGGCTTATATTCAAGACCTAAAACACCAGACCACTCGGCCGCACCATTAACATAGAGGCCATCTTTTTTACCACCTTGTGTCTTTTCTCTAACAGCATCAAGGTACATTACACCACCAGTAACAGTCCATTTATCCGCAAGTTTGCCATTAACAGTCAGCTCTACGCCCTTATATCTATTTTCGCCATCTTCAACCTTAGTTTTTGAACCATCTTTATGTTCAATATCGAAACGATTAGCTTCATTAATGTCAAAGTAACTCAATGTTGTCATTAAACCAGCATTTTGGTATTTTACACCAATTTCATTTTGCTTACTTTTAACAGGGTCCATAGTTTGCCCTTCATTAGTGTAACCACCCGGTACAACCAAACCTCTGGAAAAGCTCTCAGTATGCCCAGCATAAAGAGCCAAATTTTCAACTGGCTTATATGTCAAACCATAAGTCGGCAAAATATTATCATTGGTAAAAGAATTTCCTCCTTTTTGATTTTCAAAATGCTCATGCTTGCGAGATGCAGCTAACATTAAGGAAGCTTTTCCTAGTTCTAATGTATCAGCTATAGTAATACCAATATTGGTTTCTTCCCATTCAGGAACAGCTTCTCCAAAGCTCTCCAGTTTATAGTTATTTGGGAAGACGATACCATCATAAATATTACCCATTATATCTTGGCCATTTGGCTTATATTTTGTAGACTTATTCCAATACCTAGCCCAAGAACGATCTATTGCTAAAGCCAAATTATGTTTGATTTCACCAGTATTGGCAGTACCCTTCACGCCAAATTGGATATAGCCGTTTTTACCAGCCTCATTTTGTTGGTTAAAAAAGTTTCCTACAAAATTACCATTTTCATCAAATCCTAAAGATGCTTGCTGATTGTCTTTATTACCACTTCTTCTAGAGTATCCCATGTTAGTAAACCAAGACCAGTCTTTATCAAATTTTTGCTCGTGATTTAATGTCATCAAGTAACCATGTACGTATTTCGTAGTACCATCGAAATCGTAATTCATTTTAGAATCAGGAGCATCTGGAATATCATTTCCGTTATATTTTCCAGAAGGCTTAAAAGAAAACCATCTTTGTCCGCCATTCACCCGCAAATCAAAATATCCTGCAAATAAATTAGTATACGTATCCTCATCTTGGTGATCAATATTTACGAATATGTTCTTTTCGTTTTTCTCAGCACCTGGTAATGACAATCCACCTTCCATATGTTCTGCATTTACCCGAATACCCCATTCACCATTATCGCCAAAACGCCTAGCAACATCAACATATTCTGCTACATTACTTCTTCCAGAAAATGTTTGAGTATATCTGGTGATAGGCTGTTCACCTGCACTTTTAGTAACAATATTAATAGTTCCTGGTGCAGGAGTAGCACCACTGTTGGTGCCATTATTAGACATACTCATACCATTTAGACCTGCATTAGGACCAGAAGTTATATCGATACGTTCTATTACATGTGAAGGAGGAGTAGTGAACTGGTAAAACAAGCTAGGAACACCATTAAGCATCATATGATTGCCATTCATATTAATCCCACGCATACTGAAATCAGTGTACATAGGAGAACTAGTACTGCTTCTTATAGAAGGATTATTTTGCAAAACACTTGCTAAAGGCTGACTCGGATCATTAAAAGTTTCTAATGTTTTTGCAGTAAGACTCATCTCTGAATATGGGATATCCATAACGTCTCTGTCGCCTAATATACCCATCTTAGCATTTTTAGCAACCAATCCACCTGGCAATACATCCTTATCACCATGAACAGTGATTCCGTCCAGTTCATAGCTAGGACGATCTTCTGCATGCACATCAGCTACAAAGCCGACACTGGCAACAGCACATAAAATTGCCATTGCTAAATTTTTCTTACTTTTGAACATTTGATACACCTTTTCTTTCTTTATTTTTCAAAATCTCTCTGCCGAGCTGGCCGTGTTTCGCTTGCAAAGAAATCTTAAAATAGCATATAAAATGCCCTTCTGCATAAATACAGAAGGGCATACGCATTCTAGCAATAAATAGCATAAAAAACTACTTACTCAGTTTATACCGCCTTCCCGTCCATCGCAGGAATTATTTGCGAAACAATTAGGCAGGTATTCTGGCTCTGCTTCATCGCTTGCTCTGCCTTCCCAGTTTCCTAGTGACACAGAAAAAGCTCGCTCCACATTACAGCTGCGGGACAGCGCAGGATTTTAACCTGCTTCCCTATTAAGTATTAAATACACCTAATTATTTTCTCTATATAATTTTAAAATATTAATAATATTTAATACCACTAACGAAGTATATCATTTGCTTCATATTTCTGTCAAGAATAATTTACAAATAGTTTATCCTTTATTTTGGGAATTTTTAGAGTATTTATCATCCTAACAATAATATTTATCATGAAAAGAAAAATGCTATCTAGATTCTTTCCTGATATGATACTCCTAAAGTAGACTGATTAAATATAAAAAGTCTACTTTAGGAGA
>ERZ773243.314-NODE-314-length-73741-cov-19.728442_pt1 | contig 73741 bp, 65 predicted proteins | sample MGYA00580520_ERZ773243 | MGnify/ENA primary metagenome ERZ773243 (study PRJEB29015, sample SAMEA2737747) | human gut metagenome | biome: human gut; feature: human-associated habitat; material: faeces | place: China | collected 2012 ... | reverse complement strand
TTCGTAACTGGGTAAAACGGTACGAAAAAATGGGAAGTAAAGGTCTGGAAGACCGTCGTGGCAGGCGAGCAGGTTCCTTACCAAGTCGTACACCAGAAGAAGAATTACGTGATAAAATAGCTGAACTTGAGAGGAAAAATTTTGATTTGCAAATGGAGAATGACCTGTTAAAAAAAGTCAGAGAACTGGAAAGGAGGGATCGTTATCTTTAGTTCATCGTTTGGCTGCGTATAAGGCCATCAGAGAATTATCTTCTGGCAAGGGATATCCAGTAGCTAAACTTTGTAAGTGCCTTAGCATTACACGTTCTGCATACTATCACTGGATAAAATACCCAAAAAGCAACAATGAACTTCAAAACGAAAAGTTATTTATCGAAATCAAAAAAATTCATACAGAACACCCAGATATGGGATACCGTAGAATTCGTGATGAATTGGATGGACACAAAGGAATTCATGTAAACGACAAACGAGTACTCCGTATCTGCAGAAAATGTGATATAAAATCAAATATCAAATGGAAACCGAAAAGTTGTACCAGAGGTGAACGAAATCCAGACCATGTAGCCAAAAATTATTTACATAGGGATTTTCATGCCGATAAACCAAATGAGAAGTGGCTCACTGATGTATCTGAATTTAAATACTACAGTGGAAATGAAGTTCACAAGATATATTTGAGTGCCATTCTAGATTTATATGACCGAAGAATTGTAACCTTTAAAATAAGTGATCATAATGATAATCCGTTAGTTATGAATACGTTTGATGAAGCAGTTCGCCTGGAGCCTGATGCACATCCACTTTTTCATTCCGATCGTGGATTTCAATATACAAGTATGCAATTCTATACAAGGTTAAAGAAAAACCATATGAAACAAAGCATGTCCAGAGTTGCCCATTGTATCGATAATGGACCAATGGAAGGCTTCTGGGGAATTCTAAAACGAGAAATGTATTACCGCCAACATTTCAATGATAGAAGCACGTTAGTTGCAGCTATAGCTAATTACATTAATTATTACAATAATCAAAGATTACAAAGAAATTTAAATGTAATGACACCAATGGAATATCATAATCAATATACAAAAGTAGCATAAAAATATCGCCAGCCGTAATTCGGCTGACGATACAAAAATTTATTATTTTTTATTGTCCTATTGACAGGTAGCACACCATTGGTAGACTGGGGCGGTTATTTTCGTTTGCCGATTGTATAGAATAAACCAGCGATTGCTGTAAGCATTATCACAAATTGAATAATCTGATCTAAATACATAACTGCAATCCCCTCCTTTACTTTGGAATTTCTTCTAAGAGAAGATATCTATGTAAACAGAGGGTATCAGTCCCTCTGAAAGAAGGACTAACCGCCTACCACTTTAGGTAGCACCTTGTTGCTACTATATCATATCCGACAATTCATGTCAAAATATTTCAAAATAAAGAGAATATAATTATATAAATCGAAATCAATCTCAAAAAGGCGATTGGTGAATTCGCCTTTACAGAATATCAGAAATTACTCACCATATTCAAACATTCAGAAGAAGCTAAATCTGACGAGTTTATTATTAGCGAGACTTTAAAAATGTATTCTGAACTTGAATGGGATGAATACGATTTGAAAATTCGTCTATTGGAATTGCTTAAAGATAGACATTTTTAATGTACATAAAATCAACTCCAGTGATTTTGAAGATAGTAAACCGACTACTCTCCTTTCATATTGATATATGGTAAATTTTATCATATAATTATGTGTAACAAATTCTGAAACGGAGGCATATTATATGACAGAAGAAGAAAACAGAAAAATATCTTCTTTTATTGGATCGTTAAAAGGTACAGTTATTGATAATGTAAGAAGTGAAGACTGGGATTTATTTTTCTCATGGTGTCGTAAATTGGCATTGGATACTAGAAAAGATAAGAAGGAGAAATCTCTATTATCCAAAATTAGATTAGAAAAGGATGTAGAAAAACGAAAAGGATTGATTGAAGAGAAAAAGAAATTTTTGCCTTCAAATTATCCAACAAATATTGAAATAGGTGATATTGTTCATATAAATTTTGGCTATGGATATTGTAGCGAATTATCTGATGGTCATTACGGAATAATTATGTCAGAAATGAAAGCAAATATGTATTTTATTATACCATGTTCAAGTGAGCCATTAAGGATCATGGAGTTTCCAATTAAATTAGGAGTTCCGAATAAAGAACGAAATCCTGATAAAATATCATATCTTAGATTTGATCAGATGAGAATGATTCACTATCGTAGAATAGAAAAGGTTTCTTATCAGAAAACATACAATGTTGGAAAATATAATATATTGAGAATTTATAAGAAAATCAATGAATTCTTCAATTTTAGTATTGACAACTTCCCTATAGAGTGATATATTCATCTTACAAAAATAAATACTCAATACGGACGAATTGCATACGTGCAACTGAGTCTATTATAATGAACAGATCAATTAGGTAGCCATGCATACGTGCGTGGCTATTCTACTATCTTAAAGACTGCCCAAATTAAGGGCGGTCTTTTTCGTTATCTCACAAAACAAAAAAAGAGTAGCAATTTCCCACTACTCTTCTATTATATTCGGAAGTCAGAACATATATTTAGATAGTTTATCTTATTTTTCTGATTTAATATATTCTTTCGGAATTTATTATGAGGTGACAAACTATAAACAGTCAAGGGGTTAAAAAAATTTTTTGAATTGTAAAAAAGGGTAACCTTAATAAGCCATCTGAACATACCGTATTTCAGATGGATGTAGTCAACTTTGAAGAGTTGGATTTAATGAAGATTTTGAGTATTAAAGTCTATATCTAGCCTCTCCAATGCATAGATGACTCTAATTAGCTTCTTTGCGACATGAGTAATGGCTACTCGGTGCGGTTTGCCTTCTCCACGTTTCTTGGAGTAATAAGTTGCAAATGTCATATCAAAACGGATTAATGGAAGGCAACAATTTATCAATGTATAACGAAGTTGAGAAGATCCACGCTTAACCATTCTTCCACCGTGAGATTCGGTGCCTGAATCATTTACGCCGGGCTCTATTCCGGCAAACGCAAGCATCTGTCCGGGATTGGAGAAATTAGATATATCTCCGTACTCGGAATAGATTACAGCAGCAGATAAAGAGCCTATTCCAGGAATAGACATGTAGTGTGGATGAACCTCTTCAATCAACTTGTTTATTTCTTTTTCAATAGTATCAATCTCTTTTGCAATGGATTTATACAAAGATAAGAGGCTATTTAGTTCTACATCAAAGATAGAATTATTTACACCAACAGTATTTGCTGCTAACGCTTTTAACTTCAGGAATTGCTGAGGCGAAAACTTGCCTCTGGACAATGAGTGAAGTTTTTCATAAGAAGCTGAATTCATGCGAGCCATCTTTTCTGCAGAACCATAGTTTTCAAGCAGATACAAAGCAGTTTTTGAAAATCGCTCATTAAAGAAGAATGGCTTGAATTCAGGAAATGTGTGATCAAGCACATTTGTGATTTTGACAAGATAGAAGGAACGTTATCGGATAAGTTTATCGCGTAAACGAGTTAATGACTTTAAAGAGTAAGCGTGGTAAAATCCTTTTGAATAGGGTTTGTACTCAACAGTCATTAACCAACGAGCTATTGATTCGCAGTCAACAGAGTCGGTTTTTGTACGCCTTAGTGTCTTTGATTTCTTGTATTCGCTGATAAGCACAGGATTTACTTCCATGAAGGTTAGGAGAGAACTTTCAAGGAAGAGTTCAAGATTGAGAGCATAATGGGCAGTTGATTCAAACCCTATTCTTATGTCCTCAGGATTAGATAGAGTGTTAATGATGGTGAGTAGTTCATCAAAGCCGGCTTTATTGTTTTTAACAGTGACTTTAGAAACTACTTTTTGATCAGCTGCAGAAATGATGCAACAATCATGTTTGTACTTGGAAATATCAATTCCAATAAAGTACATTGACATAGGTTTATACCTCCTGATAAATATTTTGAGCACTGCTGTCTTCCACAGAGAATTCGGCTGTGTAATCACGTAAATAGAAACGTCAAGCGTTAACAAACTAATTAACAGTAATAGACGAAAAGCTGTGGTCTGAGTCACCTCGTACCAGTCAAAGCTGTAATTAAATAGATACAGATCCACAGTGCCTTTTCAAAATATATCAGAGATGGAAATAAATACCCAATGTTAACTGGGAGAAAGGAAAAATCCAATTACCATCTAAGATAATTGGATTATACGTGAAAATAATGGCAAATTTAAATATTAAAATTAAAATAAACGAATTAGAGGAATTAAAACCAGTTATTGAGTATATAAAGATTCTTAATTTTAATAAAATACCCGAACTCAATCCAGAAATTACTGTTGAATTCGGGTATGATGATTAATCCTTTGAAAGTGAGGTGTAACAAATGACAAATAATGAAATCTTTCCTGATATTGATAAAAATACAGAATATCAGAAATTACTCGCCAGATTCAAACATTCAGAAGAAACCGAATCTGACGAGTTTATTATTAGCGAAGTTTTAAAAATGTATTCTGAACTTGAATGGGATGAATATGATTTAAAAATTCGTCTTTTAGAATTACTTAAAGATAGACATTTTTAATATAATTCAATATTGTCTTTTTCAATTCTAATATCGCAATTAAGTTCAACACAGTCGTTGTGCTGAATAAATCCTCTTACAGCATTATCATTACCCTCTTCAAATTTCTTTTTAAATGCAACCGTAAATAAGTTTGTTGACAATACAAAAGAATATGAATGAGGGTAATTACCGCTGTTGATTGGATGATATGAATACATGATAATATAGTCTAAGTTTTTCTGTTTCGCTACGTTTACTATTTGTGTAAATATGCTAAAATCTGTTGTATACATTATAATACCTCCTCCGTATTAGTATATGGAATATTTTACCACGTAGAGAATGATAAGTATAGTTGGAACATATGTTTAGGTGGTTCTCTCTTATTTCAATTCATTATATTATTAAGAAAGGTCGTATTTTTATGAAAAAGAAAATGTTTTTATTAGGATTTATAGGTGGAGTAATCGGCTCTATAACCTCACATATTATAACGGCAATTTTGTAGATAAAAAGCTAATCAATTCCGTAGCTACTGCTCCTAAAATTGCACCTATTAGTATAAGTACCAAGTCTTTAACGGATACCTTAGTTGCTTTCTCACTCTCTTCTTTCAAATCAGCTTTCAACTGTTTTATTACAAGAGTTTGGGAAGCAAGTTTGTCGTTTGCTTGTTTCAGTTAAACCTTTGAATCTTTGAGTTGATTTTGTAATTCTAAAATCTGTTCATTCGTGGATTCAAGTAACTTGTTGGTTTCGGATTGCTTCTCAATCATAATATTTTTAGGTTGTTCAGGCTTCTCATTAAAGCCAAGATTTTTATATATCTGTTCCTTTATTTGGCTGACTGCATAATTCTGATATTCTGGTGAATTTATCGTCTCAGAAGCCTTTTGCATTTGCTCATCTGACAACAATGGTTTAACAGGTGTTAAGATTTTGCCATCAGCGAGTTTAATTTCTTTTGTGTTCATAGTGCCCTCCCTTTTCACATTATATGGATAATTATATATCATAATATTCCATATGACTACAGAGAAACATATGTTTACCAAGTATATCTACAATTACCATTTACTCCCACATTTGTTACATTTCCAAGTTTTACCACTATCACTCATTGCTCCATAAACACCAAATGCTGCTGTTTTGGCAATTTTAGTCCCAGTTGATATTTTATTAGCATCAACTGAACCACAACTAGGACAATGCGGTAACGAATACATTTCGTGTTGCATAGCATATGTAGCAATGTCTTCTGCTCTGCTACGAGGAATTCCTTGATTCTGTGCTTCTTCTAAGAATGAGAGATACTTGGTTTGGTATGCAGATATTTTTGAACGTTCTTTTCGTTGATTTTCTTTTTTCTGTTGTTGGTATTCAGTCCATCTTTTATCTTGGTAATCTTTGCGAAGCTGTGCATATTTTTGATCAATTTTATGTTTGATTATTTTTTCTTCTATATATTTAAATCTATCATCAAAACTACGATGTTCTATTTTATAAGACTGAATTAAAGACACTTTTATATATGTCCCTCCACAAGCTGGACATTTTTCTGATTCATTTAAAAATTCACAATAGCCACAATTATTACAAACTAATCTTAGCATTTTTGACATTGCATCAATTACCTCCTTTTGAGTAAATTTTATCACAATTCGTTATAGTAAGCAAGTAATCAAACAGCTTGTAATTTTTTTAGTATGATATTCAAAACTTTTGACAGTGATATTGATAAAATAAGTTCTAAAATTGGAGTTTTTGGAAAATCGTTTAATAATATAATTGAATTATATCAAAAACGTGATGCAGAAATTGAAAAATTAAAAAAAGATGGCTATGAGAAATCCGAAATCAAGCAACAAGTAGGTGGTTTATTTTCATATATCTTCAAAGATAATTCTAAAGATAAATTAGTCGAAGAATTTGAAACATTCAAGAGTATGATGACCGACTACGGAATGACTGCTGAAGAAGTTGCTAAAGATCTAGGTGATCAATTAAGTCCAGAGATTCAGTCTTATGTAAAATCTGCAAAGAATGGCGAATTAACGACTGAAGGATTTAATAAATCTATTGGTAACTTGTCTCTTGGTGCTAAAACCGCATCTATGGCACTTGAAGGTCTAAAATATGTAGGTAACATGTTAGCCTCTATTGCATTATCTGCTGTTATTTCGTTGGCAATTAAAGGTTTAAATAATTTGGTACATGCAGCGGATAATGCCAAAAAATCAGCAGAAGGTTTTTCTAGTTCTTTTAAATCCATGAATGAAGAATTTGCTTCTAATGATGGTAAGTTATCTGATCTACAAAAGCAATATAATGAATTGTCTAAGGGTGTCGATTCATTAGGTAAAAATGTTAGTCTTACAACAGAAGATTATGACACATATAAACAGGTCGTATCTGAAATTTCAGATATGATGCCTGATATGCTTGCAAGATATGACGAAGAAGGTAATAAGATTGGTTTTGTACAAGGAAAACTCAAAAACCTTAGTGCGGAATACGACAATTACAAAAAGAAAAGAGCGGTAGATCTTGTCAATGGCAAAAATGATAATGGCGACTCTGTAAAGGATGTGTTCAATAATTATCAGTATCAAACTGCACATGTGAATGAAGATAGTAATGTTGTTGGTAAGCGAAAGATATTTGGTACTAGCAATTATGAAAAAATCTTATCACTTCAGGCAGAAATCAATAATGGATATGATGGTATATTTGGCAAACATAAACTCACCAACGAGGACATTGAGAAAAAAACAGCTTTAATTCAAAAGTATCAATCAGAAATTGATTCAAGTGTATCAGCTATTCAAAATGCCATATCTGCTATTGCTCAATCGGGTGATGTATATTATCAATTATCAGATAAAGAGCAACAATTTCTTGATAGATATATAAGCAGTTTATCACAAAGTGCTATAGAATCAAAAGGTCTTAATGATGAAACAACTGCTAGAACTTTCATTAACAATCTTATTAATGATATTAAATCTGGAAAACCTGAGATAATGGATGCTTATAATGATTTGTTTTCATTTGATATTGACAAAACAGAACTCAGTCCAGAAGAAATTAAAGAAAAGATTGATTCATTAATTCAGCAATTGGCAAAAGCTTTGGGTGAAGATAATTGGCAAGATTTAAAGATAAGATTAGGATTTGAGTTTGTAGACGATAATGCAAAAGATTATGAAGATACATTTAATCGTTTTAATGATCCTGATAAAATCAAACAGTTTTTTAATACAGAAGGAATCAATACTAAAGATGAACTCAAACAATTTAATGAGATTACAAAAGATATTACAGATGCAGACCTTGCTATTCAGAAATGGAATAAGCATAAAGAAGAGGCTATTGAAACATCAGCACCTTTTGACGATCCAACTGATTTATTAAGAGATTCTACTGATAAAGACAGAAAAGACTCACGTATAAATCTTGCTGATTTAAAGGATCGTGCTGATATAATCAAGTCACTTCAATCCGAAATTGCCAAGACAGGTAATATCGGTGTTGATTCAATGCAGAAAATTATCAAGCAGTTCCCAGAAGCAAAACAATATCTTGCAGATTACATGTCTGGTCTTATCACGGAACAGGAGTTATTTTCAAAGCTTGAAGATGTTTATACTGAAGATACACAGCAGTATATTAACTCTCTTGTAAAGAAAAATGAAACTGATGCAGATTTCTTTACAAATGTTAAGAATAACAATGAAACTTTGTTTAATGGTCTTGCTGAAAATTACGGTTTTGATATTAAGAACTGGAATAATCTCGCAAAAGCAAAGCTTGACGTTGATAAACAGTTAATGGCTGAACTTGCCTCAATCTGGACAGGCTATTATACAGCACAGAAAGATTCTGTTACAGGTCTTTATACTCTTGTAACCAATTCTGAGTTTGATGTTCAGGATGATTCTGACCTTGTTACTCCTGAAATGGAAGAAGCAAGAGTTAAACAGATGGCTGTATATGATAAATATAACCAGATTATACAGTCACTTAATGATGCAGCCGGTTCTTTTGCTAAAGCAAATATTGATTTGGATTGGAATGTTCTTGGGAAAGATGACTCTTCCTCTTCATCTTCTTCATCAAAAGATACTAAAGAAAAATTCAACTGGATTGAACGCTTAATAAAAAGAATATCTACGGCATACTCACATCTAAAGAATGTCGTATCAGATACAACAACTACATGGCTCAATCGTAATAACGCATTGTCAGATTCTATGAGTACACTCAGAGATGAGATAAATGCACAGTCACAGGCTTATGAATATTACATGAACGCATTTAACGGTTATAGTCTTGATGACTATTATAAGAATCAGATTGCGAATGGTTCAATAAGCATTGATGTTATTTATGATGAAGACTTGAAGAATGCTATATCTGATTGTCAGGATTTCTATGATAAAGCACAAGATGCCAAGACTGCTGTTCAGGAACTTGGTATTGAGTTAAAAGGACTTGCTAAAAGTAGGTTTGATAATCTTAAATCACAGTATGAAGAACAGGTAAACCAGATTGCAAAGACTAATGATTTACTTCAAAAAGAAGCTGACATTATAGATACAAAAGGCTGGTTTGCTTCTACTTTGCTTAATAATTCATTTATTGAACAGGAACAGAAGAATCTTAATAAACTCAAGGAAGAAAAAAACAACTCTTGTAAATGCACTTAATTCAGCTATTGATTCTGGTAAAATCGAAGAATACAGCGAAGACTGGTATGACATGCAGTCATCAATAGATGATTGTACTTCTTCTATTCTTGATGCAGAAAAAGCACTTATCGAATACGATAATGCTATTCGTCAGATTAATTGGGATGCTTTTGACAGGACTCGTGATGATGTTGAAGACCTTATCAATGAAACGGATTTCCTTGTTGAGTTGCTTAAAGATGTTGGTATAACTGACGATAACGGTAATATGACAAAAGAAGGTCAGGCTGCACAGGCATTACTTGCACAGAAATATCAATTGTATCTTAATCAGGCAAAGGCATATAAGGATGAGATTTCTAAAATCAATGAAGATTTGGCAAATGACCCTTATGACAAGGAATTACTTGACAGAAAACAAGACCTTATTGATAAAGAACAGGAAGCAATTAAATCTGCAATGAGTGAAAAAGACGCTATTAAAGATTTGACTAATGATGCTTATACTGATTTTATTGATAAGCTTGGAGATGCTATTGATAAGTATAAAGAACTCATGTCTACTATGAAGGATGCTTACGATTATGAAAAATCTATTCGTGAGAAAACTGAAGCTCTTAATGCTTTGGAAAAACAATATTCTGCTTATCAGGGTGATAATTCTGAGGAAGGCAAGAAAAATATTCAGCAACTTAAAGAGCAGATTAACAGTGCTAAAGATGATTTGATTCAGGATATCATTGAACAATCAAACGAAAATGCTTCTGATATTTCACAAACTATTACCTCTACTGCCGAAAATTATGGTTACAATCTTAGCAAATCCTTATTGTGCAGTGCCAAGAATGTTAATTATGGAAAATTTAATTAAGATATACATGAGAAAAGAGAACAGCTTTCGCCATTCTCTTATACCATAAAAATAACGGCACCGTACATCACTTTCGCAACATACAATGCCGTTATCATAGTGGAGTAGACGGGAGTCGAACCCGTGTCCAAAAGCCCATTCACTGTTCTTCTACTATTATAGTTGATTGCTTCGGTTTCCCTCATTCCCTCCGGCATAAGAAAATCAACATCCTCATGCTTTCAGTAGCTTCATGATACGCCCACAGTCTCAAAGCTTTGACTGAGTCGTTTCCTACATGGTCGAAGCCTGGGTCCTAAAGTGTAGGTGCTTTAGGTCAGACTGCTGCCATTAGGCAGCGTAAGCTAAATTTTCGTTAGCGTTTATATTTAGATTTGTGATTTGACGCATCACCTGCGAATAGCTTCACCAGCTTCAAAACCCCTGTCGAAACCTTTACTACCCCTTGTGGATAGCTGTGAGATAAATACTATCACTGTAAATTTATATTGTCAACCCCAAACAGGACTAAAAACACCAAATTAAATCAATAGTTTAATTCATAAAATTCAAATTATATCTTCCGGCGGTAGCTTTGAATACAATTATCCCAGATTTCTTACCTTAAAGTCTTTTAAAGCTTCTCTTTGCTGGTCTTTCTTTGCAATAGAGTCTCTCTTATCATAGAGTTTTTTACCTCTTGCAAGACCAATTTCCATTTTTACACGTCCTTTGCTTAAATATACCTGCAAAGGTACTATTGTAAATCCCTTCTGTGCCGTCTGTCCCTCTAGTTTATTAATCTCAGACTGATGAAGGAGCAGCTTTTTCGGACGAAGCGGGTCTTTATTAAAAATATTTCCTTTTTCATAAGGTGTAATATTCATATTAATAACAAAAACCTCACCGTTGATTATCTGTATATATGCCTCTTTTATTGAGCATTTTCCCTGTCTTAAAGACTTAACCTCAGTACCGTGAAGTACAAGTCCAGCCTCATATTTCTCGTCTATAAAATAGTCATAATAAGCCTTTTTATTATTAGCAATCAGCTTATTTCCACTTGATTCTTTCATATTATCTCCTTATTCTACCAGTTCAAAATCTATAGTTCTAAGAATCTTATCACAGTTGATAACCTTAACATTAAGTCTCTGACCCAGCTTGAATGTTCTTCCTGTTGTCTCATTTACCATCTCATAATGATTCTCGTCATAAATATAATATCCGTCACGAAGCGAGGCTACACTAATCATTCCTTCAATTGTATTCGGAAGTTCTACATATATTCCCCATGCGGTCATTCCGGATACAACACCCTCAAATGTCTCTCCGATATATTTTTCCATATACTGTACCATTTTCAGCTTATCTGTATCTCTTTCCGCATCATCAGCCCTGCGTTCTGTAGCACTTGTCTGCTTTGCGACTTCAGGAAGAATAGCAGCAAAATGCTCACTTCTCTTATCACTCATACCACCATGCAGATTTTCTTTAATAATTCTGTGAATCTGTAAATCAGGATATCTTCTGATTGGCGATGTGAAATGACAGTAATACTTGGCAGCAAGTCCGAAATGACCTACGCACTCCGTTGTATATGATGCTCTTTTCATAGAACGAAGTGTAAGGCGTGCAATTAAATTCTCCTCGTCGCTTCCCTCTATTTTCCCCAAAAGCTTCTGAAGCTCCTTCGGATGAATCTCATCACCTATTTTTATCGAATATCCAAAATTATTGATAAATGTTCCAAGCCTTCTTATCTTCTCAGGATCAGGATTTTCATGACTTCGGTAAAGGAATGGTATTTCCTGCCAGAAATAATCTTCTGCCACTGTCTCATTTGCAATAAGCATGAAATCTTCGATAATTCTTGTCGCTGTATTTCTGTCATACGGCTTTATTTCCACCGGTTCACCCTTATCGTTAAGCGTAATCTTTGTCTCCGGAAAATCAAAATCAATCGAACCGCGTTTGAATCTTCTCTGACGCAGTATCAGTGCAAGCTTTTCCATAAGTCTGAACATATCAGCAAAATCTTTATACTCGTTTAAAATTTCTTCATCTTCATTTTCAAGAATCTTTTTTACATTTGTATAAGTCATTCTTCTGTCAACATTGATTACAGACTCACATATCTTATGTGAAATCACATTGCCTTTTTCATCAATATCCATAAGACAGCTGAGTGCAAGCCTGTCACAGCCCTGGTTAAGTGAACATATTCCGTTGGACAGCTTATGCGGAAGCATCGGTATAACACGGTCAACAAGATAGACACTTGTGCCTCTCTTATATGCTTCTTTGTCAAGAGGACTGTATTCTTTTACATAATTGCTCACATCTGCGATGTGAACTCCAAGGTGATAGATTCCATTTTCCTCAGATACAGTTATTGCATCATCCAGGTCTTTTGCATCTTCACCATCTATAGTAACTGTCTGTAAATCACGCAAATCAACTCTTCCGGCATAATCTTTAGGCGACAGTTCATCAGGAATATCATTTAATGATTTCATTACACTTTCAGGAAATTCCATCGGAAGGTCATATGCTTTTATTATAGACATAATATCCGTTCCCGGGTCATTAATATGCCCTATAATCTCCTTTACGCGACCTTCCGGGTTCTTTTTCAATGTACCATAAGAAGTAAGCTCTACAACAACTTTATGTCCTGTCACGGCCCCCATTGACTTTTCCTGTGGCACAAAAATGTCATAACAGATTTTCTTATTGTCCGGAACAACAAATCCAAATGTTTTACTCTTCTGGTATGTTCCGACCACCTCTTTTATCTGATGCTCAAGAATCTTGATAATCTTGCCTTCACATCTCTTATCTCCATGTTTTTCTGCTGTTATGGCAACCATAACTTTATCCATATGAAATGCTCCGCCATCGTCAGATTCTTTGATAAAAATATCATCTTCCCTGCCTTCGACAACAACAAAACCAAAACCACGGCTTGTCTTCTGGTATATTCCAATAATAGCTGTATTTTCAGGCTTACTGTATTTGCCTTTTTTTGATACGCCTATTCTGCCCTCTGCTACAAGTGAATCAAGCACTGCCTGCAGCTCATGTCTGTCCTCTTTCGGAACCTGCATAAGTATTGCAAGCTCCTTAGTTTTCATTGGTACATAGAGGTCGTTATGCAAAATAAGATCCTCCAGCATATTTTTTCTGTCTTCAAACACTTTATCATATGTTCTTTTTGATTTATGTCCCATAACAATCCTCCCTGTTTTTGCCGTGATTAACTTGTCGTCTGCATAAAAAAGGATGCCCTTCAAGCTATCCTTAAAGAGCATCCTTATAACTTTTTAGAAATTAATATTCAATATAGCAGCAATAACAATAAATGCGATTGCAAGTATCTTTGTAAATAATACAAGCTTACCTTCTATTGAACGTCCTTTATTCTTACCCCAGTAAGTATCAGCAGCACCGCTGATTGCACCAGACAAGCCTGTCTGCTTGCTTTCCTGCATAAGAACTACAATTGTTATTGCAATACAAACTAATATAAAAAGTCCCATAAGTAATACTCTAAATGTATCTGCCCATGACATTCCAAACATCAGTAACACCTCCTACTTGGTTAAAATCGTCACACAATAATATAATTCTAACACAAGCATTTAATAATATCAAGTATTTATTATTTCTTTATCAAGAGAGATTCACCAGTCATTTCTGCCGGCTTCTCAAGTTCCATAATATCTATAAGAGTAGGAATAATATCGCAAAGCTTGCCATTCTCTTTAAGAGTATATGCCTCATCATAATTTACAAGTATAAATGGAACCGGATTTGTTGTATGTGCTGTATATGGTTCGCCATTGTCATCAATAAGCTTTTCAGCATTACCATGGTCAGCACAGATAAACATTACACCATCAACTTCCTTAACAGCCTCTACTACCTTGCCTACACACTCATCAACAGTCTCTATTGCCTTAACAACAGCGTCCATGATACCTGTATGTCCAACCATATCAGGATTAGCAAAGTTAGTAATTATTACATCATACTTTCCTGAACGTATTGCATCTGTAAACTTCTGGCACACTTCAGGTGCACTCATTTCGGGCTGAAGGTCGTATGTTGCAACCTTTGGTGATTTAACAAGAATTCTGTCCTCACCTTCATTTGGCTCTTCAACACCGCCGTTAAAGAAAAATGTTACATGTGCATATTTCTCTGTCTCAGCAATTCTTGCCTGCTTTAAATGATTCTTTGCAAGGAATTCGCCGAATGTATTTGTAATTTCCTGCTTTTTGAACGCAACATACTTATTAGGAATTGTAACATCATAATCTGTGAAGCATACATAATGAACTTTCTTTCTTGGACCTCTGTCAAATCCAGCAAAATCATCATCACAGAAACATCTGGTAATTTCTCTTGCTCTGTCAGGTCTGAAGTTAAAGCAGATAACTGAATCGCCATCTTTGATAGTTGCAAGTGGCTTGCCATCTTCCTTAATAACTGTAGGAACAACGAACTCATCAGTCTTTCCGGCTGCATATGAATCGCTTATTGCACATCTTGCACAAGCAGCTTCATTACCAACGCCCTCTGTAAGTGCCTTGTATGCTGCTTCAATTCTGTCCCATCTGTTATCTCTGTCCATCGCATAATAACGACCCATGATTGAGGCAATCTTACCTACGCCGATTTCGTCCATCTTGTTATAAAGCTGGTTAATGAAATCTTTTCCTCCGTCTGTTGCCGTATCACGTCCATCCATAAAACCATGAACATATACATTTTTAAGACCATTTCTCTTTGCAAGCTCAAGAAGTGCAAATACATGTGTAAGATGGCTGTGAACACCACCGTCTGAAAGAAGTCCATAAAGATGTAAATCAGAATTATTCTTCTTACAGTTCTCAATTGCACCAAGAAGTTCTTCATTTTCAAAAAAATCACCATCTTCAATAGACTTTGTAATTCTTGTAAGCTCCTGATATACAATTCTACCTGCACCCATATTAAGATGTCCTACTTCTGAGTTACCCATCTGACCATCCGGAAGTCCTACTGCAAGCCCGCTGGCATATCCTTTTACAAATGGATATTCTGCCATCAATTTATCCATTACAGGTGTATTGGCATTTGCAATACCATTACCCTCTTTTTTATCACTTAAACCATATCCGTCAAGTATCATTAAAACCACTGGTTTTTTAGACATATCAAAATCCTCCTTGTTTTTGCGAAGCAAAAATCCCAATGTGCATCTTTGATGCACTATGCCCTCATAGTGAGGACAAGGCATTCATGCCTTGGATTTAGCCTCCTTGTTTTTGCGAAGCAAAAAGTTTATCTTCATTTTTTACCGAACGTATCATACCATATAATCCCGAAAAAGTAAAGAAAAAGCGGACACAACACTGTGTGTCCGCAATATTATAATTACTTGTCGTAATGAACTATCTTTGCAAATTCAGGCTTGAGGCTGGCACCGCCAACAAGACCTCCATCAATATCAGGCATTGAGAATATATGATTGGCATTGCCTGCATTGACACTGCCGCCATATAAAATTCTTATTCTCTCAGCAACAACCGCACCATATATATCACGTATATTAGTACGAATTGCAGCACATACTTCCTGTGCCTGTTCTGCTGTTGCAACTCTTCCTGTTCCTATCGCCCATATAGGTTCGTATGCAATAATACAATTAATAACCTTTTCCGGTGGTATGTATTTGAAAGCGTTGACAATCTGTTTTTTGATAAATTCAAGTGTAACTCCGCTCTCACGCTGTTCAAGACTCTCTCCACAGCAAAGAATCGGAAGAAGCTTATGTTCTATAGCTTTCCTCATCTTTTTATTAATTATTTCATCTGTTTCATGAAAATATTGTCTTCTCTCCGAATGTCCGATTATAACATATGACACTCCGGCATCAACAAGCATCTCAGGCGATAACTCACCTGTATATGCTCCTTTTTCCTCATAAAACATGTTCTCAGCACCGACTTTTATATTGGTATCCTTCACTTCATTAACAACTGGGACAATATCAATTGCCGGCACACAAAATACGACGTCTACGTCGTCATTCTTTACCATTGGCTTTAGTTCTTCTGCAAGTTTAACAGCTCCGCTTGGAGTCATATTCATCTTCCAGTTACCAGCCACCATTTTCTTGCGCATACAGATACCCCTCCTGTAACATTAATACATTCGCAAAAACATCACGATTGATTTTATTTAATTATATCATACAATTTCTAAAAATGCCACTTATTTTACAGAATTTACGTAAAAATTCCCGGAATTTCTTATATGAAATCCCGGGACATATATAAAAATTATGTCAGTCGGTTTTTACTTGTCGTTAGCAGCTTCTACACCTGGAAGTTCTTTACCCTCAAGGAACTCAAGAGAAGCACCGCCACCTGTAGAGATATGTGTCATCTTATCGCCAAAACCAAGATTATTTACAGCTGCAGCTGAATCACCGCCACCAATAATTGTTGTAGCGTCTTTTAATGCTGCAAGTTCTTCTGCAACAGCGATTGTACCCTTTGCAAAGTTAGGAAATTCAAATACACCCATTGGTCCGTTCCATACTACAGTCTTAGCATCTTTTAATGCATCCTTGTAGAGTTCACATGACTTAGGTCCGATATCCATACCCATATCATCATCTTCCTGATGACCTGCAGCTACAATACGGCTAGGTGTATCATTCTTAAATTCCTTTGTTACAACTGTATCAATAGGAATCAAAAGCTTAACGCCTTTCTTTTCAGCCTTTTCCATCATCTCTTTAGCATATTCAAGGTAATCATCCTCCACGAGAGACTTACCTACATTACCACCATGAGCCTTCTGGAATGTATATGACATACCACCACCGATGATAAGTGTATCAACCTTGTCAAGAAGGTTATTGATAACTGAAATCTTAGATGAAACTTTAGAGCCACCAAGAATAGCTACAAATGGTCTTACAGGATTATTTACTGCGTTGCCAAGGAAATCAATTTCCTTCTGCATAAGATAACCAACAACTGCTGTATCAACAAACTTTGTAACACCAACATTTGAACAATGTGCTCTGTGAGCTGTACCAAATGCATCATTTACAAATACATCGCAGATAGAAGCGAGATCTTTAGAAAACGCTTCACCATTCTTTGTTTCTTCAGGACGGAAACGTGTATTCTCAAGAAGAATAACATCACCATTCTTCATATCTGCTACTGCAGCTCTTGCATTATCGCCAACAACTGTGTCATCAGCAGCAAACTTTACTTCCTGACCAAGAAGTTCTGAAAGTCTCTTTGCAACAGGTGCAAGTGAAAATGTTGCATCTGGTCCCTTAGGTTTTCCGAGATGTGAACAAAGAATAACCTTACCACCATCAGCGATAAGCTTCTTGATTGTAGGAAGTGCAGCAACAAGACGTGTCTCATCTGTTATTCTGTCTCCATCAAGTGGTACATTAAAATCACATCTGCATAATACTCTTTTGCCATTAACGTTGATATCATCAACAGACTTTTTATTAAGCATAGTTTATTTCCTCCAAATTCATTTCTGACATACGATGAATAAATCCATCACAAAATAATACTTGATATAAGATAAAAACCAGAGAATATCATAATATATATTCCCTGGTTTTTTCTCTCGTTACTTATTTGTTAAACGATTAGTTTAATTCAGCAAAATACTTGATTGTTCTAACCATCTGGCTTGTGTATGAATTTTCATTATCATACCAAGAAACAACCTGTACCTGGCATCCACCATTAGGAAGCTCATTAACCATTGTCTGTGTAGCATCGAATAATGAACCAAATCTCATACCAACGATATCGCTAGATACAATCTGCTCTGTGTTATAACCGAATGACTCTGTAGCAGCAGCCTTCATAGCAGCGTTAACTTCATCAACTGTAACCTTCTTAGCAACTACAGCATTAAGAATTGTTGTAGAACCTGTAGGTGTAGGAACTCTCTGAGCCGCTCCGATAAGCTTGCCATTAAGTTCTGGGATAACAAGACCGATAGCCTTAGCAGCACCTGTTGAGTTAGGAACGATGTTGCAAGCACCTGCTCTTGATCTTCTTAAATCACCCTTTCTCTGTGGGCCATCAAGAATCATCTGGTCACCTGTGTAAGCATGAATTGTACACATGATACCTGATTCGATTGTTGCACAATCATTAAGAGCCTTAGCCATAGGAGCTAAACAGTTTGTTGTACAAGAAGCAGCTGAGATAATCTGATCATCTGCTGTAAGTGTCTCATGGTTTACATTGTAAACGATAGTCTTTAAATCATTACCAGCTGGTGCAGAAATAACAACCTTCTTAGCACCTGCATTGATATGAGCCTGAGCCTTAGCCTTTGATGTATAGAAACCTGAACACTCAAGAACTACATCAACACCAATTTCGCCCCATGGGCAGTTGTTAGCATCTGGCTCTTTATAAATTTTGATTGTCTTACCTTTAACAGTAATTGTACCAGCTTCATCATCAGCAGTAACCTGATCTTCTTCACCGAAGTTTACATATCTACCCTGTGATGAATCATACTTTAAAAGATGAGCTAACATCTTAGGACTTGTTAAATCGTTGATAGCTACTACTTCGTATCCTTCTGCACCAAACATCTGTCTGAATGCAAGTCTGCCGATACGTCCAAAACCATTAATTGCAACTTTTACTGACATAAAAATTTCCTCCTAATATAAATTAGATTGTTAATTATTAATCAACTAGATTGTATTTTACATAATATAAGTAAAAATATCAAGTATTAATTACCTTTTTTTACAAAATGCAAAAAAAATCTTTCTATAAAGCTCTTCATTTAGTTAATTTGACGAAATTTCTTCCTGAACACACTCCGCAACATTTTTTGCATGATCCGACATTCTCTCAAGATTTGATAATATATCAAGGAAAACAACGCCATTTGAAGGGAGACATTTTCCATCCGAAAGCCTTTTTATATGCTTATCCCTCAATTCTTCTTCGAGGTCATCAACCTCATCTTCTATTCTGTATACATCACGTATAGCTGCCTCATCGCCTGTTTCCCTGGCAACAACTGCCCTGTCAAAACAGCAGAGAACTTTATCCCACAGCTGTCGTAATTCATCCTGCCCACGCTGTGAGAATACAATATCATGTTCTATCTTATATTTTGTAAGATCTGCAAGATTTTCCGCATGGTCAGATATTCTTTCAATATCAATTACCGCATGGAACAGGTCATTTACAAGAAGATGCTGCTTATCTGACAATGACTGGTTATTAAGTTTTATAAGATACGAAGTCAGATATTTTGAATAGTAATCAACTTCTTTTTCAAGCTCATATATCCTGTCTACAAGTTCCTGGCTGTTTTCCCTTACTGCCCTTGACGCAATCTCAATATTGTCATAGGCAAGACGTCCCATGTTAATAACTTCATTTTTGGCACGTTCAACAGCAACAGACGGCTGTCCGAGAATTCTGTCATCAAAATGCCTGCTGATTTCAAGTTCTTCTTTATCACTTATTTCCTCTATCTGTTCGGTCTTCTTTTCAGGAACAATAATACCTGAAAGCTTAACAAGAAGCTTGGCAAAAGGAAACATTACAGCTGTACATGTAATATTAAAAAATGTATGGAATATTGATATTTCAACACCCGTTATATTATGAACTGCAATATCCGGTCTTATACAGAAAAGAATAAAGCCAGCTGTACCAAACAGCAACGCACCTGCCACATTAAACAATAGATGCATACATGCGGCTCTTTTAGCAGTACGCGTTGTTCCTGCACTCGAAATAAGAGCTGTAACACATGAGCCTATATTTTGTCCAAGTGTTATAAAAATCGCCGCATTCGTCGTTACAACGCCGTTCATGGCAAGAGTCTGTAATATTCCGACAGATGCTGATGAACTCTGTAAAATCGCAGTAACAACAATACCGATAAGTATTCCAAGAAATGGATTACTGCCTACAATCTTAAATGCATTTGAAAAAATCGGTGCATCTGTGTATGGTGCAATTGATGCACTCATAAATTCAAGTCCTTCAAACAGAAGACCGATACCAACAAACAACTCACCAACTGTCTTTGACCTGTCTTTTTTTGAAAAAAGACTAACAAATGCACCGATGCCTATAAGAAGCGGTGCATAAAAAGACGGCTGCAATGCTTTTGCAGCATCACCAATCTGTCCGAGTGATACAATCCATGCTGTAATTGTTGTTCCTATATTGGCTCCCATAATAACGCCTACAGCCTGAACAAGTGTCATAAGTCCTGCATTTACAAAACCTACAACCATTACTGTTGTCGCACCACTGCTCTGTATAATTGCAGTAATAAGTGCACCAACCAATATTGCCAGAAATCTGTTTCTTGTAAGATAGCCAAGCAGCGACTTCATTTTGCCTCCGGCTGATTTCTGCATGCCGTCCGCCATTCTATTCATACCATAGAGGAACATTCCTATTCCTCCCGCAAATTCAAACAAGCTGCCTATTCCATTCATTATGAACATTTACCGTCCTTTTCGTCACATAGTATTTTAATTTTGTGTTAATTTAATTTTACACTTTTTTTACATAATATCAATTGCAATCATTAATTTCAAGTTATATTCAATCGTTTTTATAAAAAAGCCGTAATGTTTTCAAAATTGTCACAAATATGATATACTTAATTTTGGAAAAATAAATACATTACACATGTGCATTTTATACATTTTAATTATTACAGCTATGAAGATTGGAGATTAAACATGAACAGACCTGCCGACTTTCACACACACAGCCTTTTCTCTTCGGATTCTGATGCAAAACCCGAAGAAAACATTAAAGCTGCGATAAATCTTGGACTTTCGTCAATATGCTTTACTGAACACAATGATTTTGATTTTCCACCGGAAGATAACAAAGATGTGTTATTCCAGCTTGATTTTGACAATTATATTTCAAGTATTTCCAGCATCAAAGAATTATATTCAGAACAGATTCCTGTATATATAGGTGTTGAACAGGGACTTTGCCGCTCCGCCGCAGACAGAATTAATGACTACGACAAAAATCATATTCTTGATTTTATAATAGGTTCTTCCCATCTTGTATACGGCAACGATCCTTACTATCCAAAATTCTGGGAAGGCCGCAACATAGATGAAGTAATCAATGCTTACTACGAAAGTATCCTTGATAATTTAGACACTTGTAATAATTTTGATATTTATGGTCATATTGATTATATAATACGTTATATTCCGGATAAATCATACAAGTATAACTATAAGAACTTTTCTGATATCATTGATGAAGTGTTAAAAAAAATCATCTATAATGGAAAAGGAATAGAGATTAACACTGCAGGGCTTCGTTATGGTCTTAATGCCACAAACCCATCAGCCGAAATAGTTTTAAGATACCGCGAACTCGGTGGTGAAATAATAACCATCGGCTCAGATGCACATTACAGCCGCGATATCGGAAGCGGATTTGATATTGCCTACGATATGCTCAAATCATGTAATTTCAAATATTATAATATCTTCAGGAAGAGAAAGCCCGAATTTATACAGTTATAAAAATATATCAAAGCAGGGAATTTCTGCATTAATATGCTTACGTTCCCTGCTTTTGTTATACATATTTTCTTAACTCTTCTACATTTCTTTTTATACATTCCACAACATAATCAACCTGTTTTTTTGATATTTCTTCATTTATTGTAAATCGCACTGTCGAATATGCTCTCTCATCAGAAAGGCCTATTGCTTTGAGGACATGCGATGGCTCTTTTTGTGCCGATGAACAGGCTGACCCGGCAGATGCACATATCCCCTGCTGGTCAAGCATCAATATAAGTGTAGCACCATCAACACCTTTAAACGAAAAATTCATATTATTAGGAAGACGCTCTTGTTCATCTCCATTAAGCCAGACATCTTTTATCTGCGTTGTGACCTTTTTTATCATATAATCACGGAGCATTTTTTCTTTTTTTATCCTCATATCCCTGTTTGTCATTGCTATCTGTGCCGCTTTTGCAAGCCCTATTATTCCGGCAACATTTTCAGTTCCAGCACGCATCCCGTATTCCTGACCTCCGCCATTAATAAATGGTGTTTTAAGCTTTCCCTTTTTTATATATAAAAAGCCTACGCCCTTAGGCCCCCTTATTTTATGTGCACTAACACTAAGCATATCAACATTCATTGCATTTACATCTATATATATATTTGTATAAGCCTGGACTGCATCCGTGTGAAATAAGATGTTTCTTTCATGTGCGATTCTTCCTATGGCAGCCACCGGTTCAACCGTTCCAATCTCATTATTGGCTGCCATAACTGATATTAAAAATGTATCACGGAAAATATTACGCTCAATTGCTGCTGTTCTTACTTTACCTTTTTTATCTACCGGAATCTTGATTATTCTGCAATGTCTCTTCTCAAGTGAATCACATGTTCTTAAAATTGCATGATGCTCTATCGGTGTTGTAATTATGCTTCCATATGGGTGTTCCTGTGCAGCCATTTTCAAAGCCCAATTATCAGATTCTGAACCTCCCGATGTAAAAAAAATTTCATCCGGCCCTGCTCCTATTGTTGATGCAAGCAGTTCTCTTGCCTGCGTAATATCTTTTTTTATATTTTTAGAAAATGTATATATGCCGGAAGGGTTGCCATATCTGTTTCCCATGTACGGAAGCATCGCCCTGACAACATCCGGGTGCATTTTTGTAGTTGCGGCATTGTCCATATATATCATTACATCACATGCACCTTTCATTATTTTCCTGTTAATATTATATTCATAAATCACATATAATTGATAATAATAAAACTGTTTACTTACGTTTACGGAGGCATTTTGAAAAAGTTTAATAATGTCATAAAAGGCACTCTGATTCTTACTACCGCAGGTATTCTAAGTAAAATTCTCGGCTTTTTTTACAGAATTTATCTGTCACGATGCATAGGTGCCGCCGGCATGGGACTGTTCCAGATTGTTATGCCTGCTGCCGGAATTGTATTTGCAATATGTTCATCCGGAATACAGACAGCTATTTCAAAATTCTGCTGTGATAAAAAAAATGATTTTCTGTGGCTTATATCAGGGCTTTTACTCAGCATTCCAACATCTTTAATTCTTACTTTTATTGTGTATACAAATGCAGATTTTATTGCAACACGATTTATTTTAAATGAAGCATGTTCTTCATTGTTAAAAATTCTTTCATTATCATTCCCATTTGCAGCTTTTCATAACTGCATTAACGGATTTTATTTTGCAAAAAAGAAAACCGCAATTCCGGCATTCTCACAGCTTTTTGAACAGATTATACGTTTTTTTGCTGTATACATTTATGTCACCATCTATGCTTCTGACGGAAATGCCTCTGTATTGTGTGCAATATACAGTAATCTGTTCGGTGAAATTGCCTCATTTTTATATTGTACTTGTGCCATTTTTTATACATTTATAAAAAGCAAATGCAACAATACACATAAAAAATCCTCTCTTATGTCTAAAATACGTGAAATGTTCAAATTTTCATTTCCACTTACCGCAAACCGCCTGCTTATGCATATTTTCCAGAGTGCGGAAGCTGTTCTTGTTCCCGCACAGCTTATTGTTTATGGATTGTCAAAGAGTGATTCTGTTTCAATCTACGGAATTCTTACAGGCATGGCAATGCCTCTTATTTTATTTCCCACGGCACTGACTAATTCACTTGCAGTTATGCTTCTCCCGGCGGTTTCAGAACTAAATCTTGAAAACAATAATAAAAGTATTAAATCTACAATCAATAAATGCATTACTTTCTGCATATCAACCGGCGTATTAAGTACCGCCATTTTTATATTTTATGGCTCATATGCCGGAGCTATAGTTTTTAATCAGCCTGAAGTTCGTAATTACGTATGTATTCTTGCATGGCTGTGTCCATTTATATATCTTACCGTTACAATGGGAAGCATTCTCAATGGTCTTGGCGAAACAACGGCTACCTGTATACAAAATATTTCCGGTATAATAGTAAGATTGATATTTCTCGTCATTTTGGTTCCAAAATATGGAATAACAATGTATATGGCAGGACTTTTATGTTCGCAGATTCTTGTATGTATCTGCCATTATATAAAATTAAGCCGCATGCTTCATATACGTATGAATGCACACGGCTGGTTTCTGATACCGGGATTTTTTTCATTATTATCAACCGGTATTTCTCTTATTTTTTACAAATATATAAGCAGGCTGGTTTCCGGCTTAATTCCTCTCTTTGGGGGAGCCGTAACCGCCTGCATTATATACATTTTTTTATATGCTACTTTTTATCCTTATCGGAATAAACCGCATTGAGGTCAATGGGTGCTTCCAGTATTGTGGGAGCACTCTCCCATCGTTCCTTATCTTTTTCATACATCTGTTTAAGCCAGTCAACCAGCTGAAGCCGTCCTTCCTCACTTAAAGGAAATGTATCAGAGATTATTTCTTCTTTGGGTGTTGCTGCAAAGCTGTATGGCTTCTGCCACACATATGCCTCGAGAACTTCATCAGGTTTTTCGCCCGCTTTTTTTATCCTGTAACGCATACCATGATGTTCACCACTGTATACACCTTTGTACATAAAGAAATTAAGCGGCATTATCTGACTTGCATCTATCATTTCACCCTCCGGAACTCTTTAATATTAATGAGCATGTATAATCTTCTTTGGACACTTCTCAGCACACTTGCCACAACCTGTACACTTGTCATAATCAATATGTGCAATGTTATTTTCAACTGTTATAGCACCGAATTCACACTGCTTTGTACACATCATACAACCGATACATCCTGTCTGACATACTGACATTACATCTTTACCTTTATCTTTTGATGCACATTTAACAACCTGTTTTGCATCATAAGGAATAAGTTCAATTAAGTGTCTTGGACATGTAGCAACACACTTGCCGCATGCCTTACATTTTTCTTTATCAACTACTGCGATACCATTTACAATGTGAATTGCATCAAAAGGACAGGCTTTTACACATGAGCCGTAACCCATACACCCATATGTACAAGCTTTTGAACCACCATTAGGAACAAATGGCATAACTGTACAATCCTGCACACCTGTGTAGTGATAATTTTCTTTTGCTTTTTCACAGTCGCCCGCACATTTCACAAACGCTGTCATTCTCTTTGAATCGCCGACTTCTGAACCCATGATTGCTGCAATCTTCTTTGCAACAGGTTCACCACCGACAGGACATGCTCCAACTTCAGCTTCTCCTGCAGCGATAGCTTTTGCAAGTGCATCACACCCCGCATATCCACATCCGCCACAGTTATTGCCCGGAAGTTCTGCTCTGACATCAATTTCTTTCTGGTCTACTTCAACTGCAAACTTTTTACCCATGAATCCGAGGAAAAGACCAAGAATTAAGCCTACAATGCTGACAACAGCAGCTGCTATAATAATACCTGTCATCTTTATTTCCTCCTTATAAAATTCCTGAGAATCCAAAGAATGCTATTGACATAAGGCCTGCTGTAAGCAGAACAATAGGCATACCCTGGAAACTTTCAGGAACATCGTTATATTCATTTCTCTCACGGATACCGGCCATGATAATAATGGCAATTGTAAATCCGACAGCTGTACCGAAACCACTGATAACTGATTCGATTAAGTTATATGAATTCTGTACATTTGTGAGTGCTATACCAAGCACGGCACAGTTTGTTGTGATAAGAGGAAGGTAAACACCAAGTGCTTCATAAAGAGCAGGTGAACATTTCTTTAATACCATCTCAACAAACTGAACAAGTGCAGCAATTACAAGGATGAATACGATTGTATTCAGATATGTTAAGTCAAGCGGTGTAAGAATATAATCATAAATCAGACTACAAAGTGCTGATGAAATTGTTATAACACCGATAACTGCACCACCCATTCCGGCGGCTGTGTTAATTTTCTTAGATACACCGAGGAAAGGACACAGACCAAGGAACTGGCTTAAAACGACATTATTTACAAGTGCCGCACTAATTGCGATTATAAGTAAATTCATTTAATTTCCCTCCTGGTTTATTCTTCTTTTGTTATATCATCGCCAACATAGTCAGGAACCTCAGCAGGTTTCATTCCATGTTTTCTCTTGATACGATTCATAACAGCGATACACATTGCAAGTACAAAGAATGCACCAGGTGCAAGAATAAAAATACTTGCAGGTGTAAATCCGTAATTAGTAAAGTCAACAAGTGCTGAACTTCCTGTTGAGAGGATTGTTCCTGCACCGATAAGCTCTCTTATTGCACCAAGAATTGTAATTGCACACGTAAATCCGAGACCCATGCCCAGTCCATCAAATGCAGACGGTATAGCCGGATTCTTTGAAGCATATGCTTCTGCACGTCCAAGAATAATACAGTTTACAACAATAAGAGGAATATAAATTCCGAGTGAATCGTAAAGTGATGGCAGATAACCCTGCATAAGGAACTGTACCACTGTAACGAATGAAGCAACAATAACAATAAACGCAGGCATACGGACACCATCCGGAATCACCTTACGAAGCAATGAAATCAACAGGTTTGACATAACAAGAACTACTGTTGAAGAAAGTCCCATACCGATACCATTGATTGCTGATGTAGTAACGGCAAGTGTCGGACACATACCAAGTGTCAGAACAAATGTAGGATTTTCCTTGATTAAACCGTTATAAATTCTCTCAACACATTTATTCAATTGAAGCACCTCCTACCGTCTTAACATTTTCTGACTTTAATTCTTTAAATACAGCAAGTGCTGTATTGATACCTTTTGTAACAGCCTTAGATGTAACTGTAGAACCGCCGATTGCATCAATCTTATCCTCTGATGAACTTCCTGTTCCATCTTTAACAACTGTAAACTTATCTACTGATGCACCGTTAAACTGTGCAAGGAATGCAGGGTCAGTCTTTGCCCTCATACCAAGTCCGGCTGTCTCACTGATTGAAAGAATTGATGTTCCCATATACTTTCCATCTGATGAAATACCTGTTGAAAACTTGATATCTCCGCCGTAACCGTCTCCGGCAACTACTGTTATAACAAATCCGACGATTTTTCCATTTTTAACACCGGCTACTACATCTGTAACCTCATCTTTTGAAAAATCTTCTTCTGTATCCTTTAATCCTGACACAAGTGCTGCAAGATTAGCTTCTGAATATTTTTCAGAATCAATTGCTTCAAAACTGTCAGCATCTGAGAGAACCTCTCTGTAAGCAGTCTGTTTTGCTTTTTCATTCTGCTCTGCTATAGGTCCTTTTGTAATATTGTAAACTGCACCAAGCACGATACCGGCAACAAGTGTTATAGCAAACAAAATACATGCGTCTTTAATAATCTTATTCATTTATTTTGCCTCCTTTACCGGTTTCTTCTTGCCAAATGACTTCGGTACTGTAACCTTTTCAATCAATGGCACTAAGAGGTTAGAGAAGATAATTGCATAAGAAACACCTTCTGCTGAACCACCAAACATTCTGAATATGAATGTAAGCAATCCGAGGATTACACCAAATACTATCTTTCCGTTTGGTGTGATAGGTGATGTTACATAATCAGTTGCCATGAAAAATGCACCGAGCATAAGACCACCGCCACAAAGTTCTTTAAGCATATATTCTGCATCGAACTGATGTCCAGGTGCAAAAAGGAAAATAAGAACTGCAAATGTTAAAATATATGATGCAGGAATTCTTAATGAGATAACTTTTCTCACAAGAAGATAAATTGCACCGATAAGCAGACAGACAACTGATGTCTCACCAATAACACCGGCATGCTTTCCGATAAACATTGTAAGAAGACTTGTTGCCGTTCCCGGCTCTGCACCCGGCTTTAATACTGCAAGAGGTGTAGCACCTGAAAATGTATCTGTGACAAAATTTGTCATCGGACCTGTAAATGCAATAAGAAGGAAACATCTTGCTGCAAGTGCAGGGTTCATGAAATTCTGTCCAAGACCACCAAATAACTGTTTTACAATAATAATAGCAAATACACATCCAACGATTTCATAACCGACATTAAGTGTTGATGGAATGTTAAGTGCAATTAAAAGGCCTGTTACAGCCGCACTTAAATCTGAAACCGTAATTTTTTTATGCATAAAATACTCATATAAAGCTTCGCTGGCCACACATGCCGCAATACCAACAATAATGCGGATAAGTGCACCAAGCCCGAAATTATAAATACCAAATATACTAGCAGGTGTCAGTGCTATGAGAACATCTCTCATAATTGTCTGTGTTGTATCCTTGCTTCGTACATGAGGATTCGCTGATACGTTAAATACTTCGCTCACTTTTATCCTCCTCCTACTTCTTTCTTCTGTTAGCCATAATAGTTCTTCTCATGGCTTTAATCTGCTGCGTAAGCGGTCTCTTAGCCGGACAGACATAAGAACAGCTTCCGCACTCAACACATTCCATACCGTCAAACTTGGTGAATCCAGTCTCATCATTTCTTGATGCAAAACCCGCAAGCTTTGCCGGAAGAAGATGGCTTGGGCATCCTTCACCGCATCTGCCACATCTGATACATGCAGATGATGAAATATGTGATACAATATCCTTTTGCATAACAAGAAGTGAAGAACTTCCCTTTACAACAGGAACATCAAGACTATACATGGCAAATCCCATCATAGGGCCACCAGAAATAAACTTCTCAGGCTCACCATTAAGACCACCGGCAGCATCAACAAGCTGTCTGTAATTCATACCAAGCCATACATAAAAGTTGCCAGGATTCTTAACACCATCACCTGTTACAGTAACAATTCTCTTAGTAAGAGGCTTACCTTCAATTACGGCCATATAAATTGAATAAATTGTATCAACATTATGTACAATACAACCTGCATCAGCCGGAAGCATTGATGAATTAATGCTTCTTCCTGTTGTTGCATAGATAAGACATCTCTCACCGCCCTGAGGATACTTTGTCTTTAAGACCTTTACTTCAATATTCGGCTCATTAGCTGTCTTTTCCTGCATAATCTTAATAGCATCAGGCTTATTATCTTCAATACCGATAATACCTTTTGCATGATCAAATAAAGCAAGAGCGACTTTAAGACCCATTACTACTTTATCTGACTCTTCAATAAGTCTTCTGTAATCAGATGTAAGATAAGGTTCACATTCCGCACCATTTACAATGATGTAATCAATCTCGTCCGGGTTCTTTGGTGTGAGTTTGACATTGGTAGGGAAACCTGCACCGCCCATTCCGACAACGCCTGCCGCCTTAATTCTCTCTCTTATCTCTTCCCTTGAAAGCTCTGCAAGTGTCTTTGGCACATACTCAACTTCCTTATACTCGCCATCATTCTCAATCACAATGGAATTGCACTTACCACCTGTTGCAAGAGTTCTTGGCTCAATAGCCTTAACTGTTCCTGATACAGATGAATGAATGTTAGCAGAGACAAAACCTCCTGCCTCAGCAATAAGCTGACCGGCAAGCACATAATCGCCTTTTGCTACAACCGGAACTGCCGGTGCACCAATATGCTGTGAAAGGGGATATACCATATCACCTTCAGGGAATAATTCTTTTATCGGCTTATCTTTTGATAACTCTTTGCCGTCAAAAGGATGTACTCCGCCTTTAAATGTACATTTACCCATGACATACTACTCCTTATAAATTTTTTATCTAAACAATATTTTATCTCAATAAACAACAAAAATCTACTTTTTTTTGTGTATACATTAGTGTATAATAGACAAAAACTGATATTATTTTAACATTTATATAAAATTTGTATGACAATTTTTTCACAAGTGACTAATTTGCACCTGTATACAAATAATTTATCTTATCCGGAGTCTGACTATGCAAATAATAACAAACACATTAGACACATATACTTATCACGAACTGGCAGATATTTTACATTCGTATAACAATACTGCCGCCGTATCTGACTTTTTATTTTTTGATATAGAAACGACAGGATTTTCTGCCAGAAATTCCATGTGTTATCTCATAGGCTGTGTAAGCCTAAATAATGAAAATTTTATTATAAAACAATTCTTTGCAGACAATCCTTCTGATTGTGATGACGAAAAAAAGATGCTCACTGAATTCATGCATTTTGCTTCCGGCTTTAAATATATAGTACACTTTAACGGTGATGTATTTGATATTCCCTATCTGAAAGAACGTATGTATATTAACGGATTGCCAGAACATCAATTTCCGGAAGGCATCGACCTTTTCAAAAAATCAAAATCTTTAAGCATGTTGTTTAAATTAGAAAATTACAAACAAAAAACAATTGAACATTTTCTTGGCATAAACCGCAGCGATAAATCTGACGGCGGTGAACTTATCAATGTATATAAGCAGTATCTGACCGGAAAAACACTTGGAAAAAATGTTACTTCTGAATATAATATGCTTCTTTTACACAACCACGATGACGTTTGCAATCTGCCTTTTATATGCCATGTTCTTTCATATAATCAGATATGGAATGAAGAGACTTACAAATCAACTTCATTTTCAATAACAGATGGATATGCTTTTAATAATAATCCCGTAAAAGAAATAACTTTCAGTATTACACTTCCATGCTGTGTGCCTAAAGACGTATCTTATGGAAATGATTTATTTTACATAAAATTAAGCAAAAATCTGCTGAAACTGCGTACCAAAATACACGAATGCGAATTAAAATATTTTTACACCGATTATAAAAACTACTACTATCTGCCGGATGAAGACTATGCAATCCATAAAAGCATTTCTTCTTTCGTTGATAAAAGCCGCCGAATACCGGCAAAGGCATCAACATGTTATTCAAAAAAGAAAGGCTCATTTATAGCACAGCCCACAGATATTGTTACTCCGTCATTCAAAAATGATAACAAAGACAACATAAGTTATTTTGAAGCATCTGACAGCTTTTTTAACTCCCCACAAAAAATAAATAATTATGTATACAAAACAATAACGTCACTGTTATGAACCACATAACAGTGACGTTATTAAACTTAAACCTCTTTGCTCTTTCTGTAAAAGAAAATCTTGTCATATTCATATCCCAGATCACGATAATTAATAATCTGTTCTGTATTACCAACAAAAAGGCATCCATCAACTTTAAGAGCTTTATTAAATTTCTTATAAATCTCCTGCTTTGCATCTTCTGTAAAATAAATCATCACATTACGGCATACAATAAGATTACATCCTGATGGATATTGATCTTTTAAAAGATTGGCTTTTTTGAATTCAACACATTTTTTAATTTCATCACTTATTTTGAAATATTTTTCACCCATTTTTTCAAAATATTTATTCTTATATTCATCAGGAAGACCTTTCAGGCTTGATGCAGCATATACACCGTCTCTTGCTTTTTCAAGAACCTGATCATCAATATCTGTAGCTATAATATGTATCTTATTCAAAGGCATCTTTTTTGCAAGAACCATTGCAAGAGAATATGGTTCATCACCTGTAGAACATGCTGCACTCCAAATTTTCAAATTAGTGCCAAACTTCTTAATCAGATCAGGCAGTATTACATCTTCCAATGTCTTCCATAATGCCGGATTACGATAAAACTCAGACACATTAATCGTAAGATAATTGACAAACTGATCCATCAGTTCTTTGTTTGTCTTTATAGCTTTACTATAGCTGTCATATCCGTCATACTTATTTCTTTCAATAAGAGAGTCAATTCTTCTTTTCATCTGTCTCTCTTTATATGCATTCAGGTCAATACCTGTATTTTGCAGTACAAATTTCTTAAAATCCTCATAATCCTTAATCATAAATCCTCATTTCCGTGATTAAATCACATGCCATACTTATTATTCGTTTATATTTTAACATATCCCACCGTAAAAATCTCTATATATAATTATTTTTCTGTTATTTTTTGATACTTTCTGTTAAACTTTTACTTATATATTATAATTAATATTTATGAAGTTATTTTCAGATTGGAGAAAATATGGATGAAGAAACTCTTTTAAGGCGTAAAATTCTTGATACAGCCAACAAATCGTATAATCAGAATATATATACTTATACAGGATTCTTAGGATTAAGCGAACTTGCAATATATAATTCAATGAAAAAAGAACTTCAATTTGCTTATCCTTCTACTTTTGGTGGAAACGAATCAAGTGAAAGGCAGATTATACGATTCGGAAGTCCTGAAATTTTTGGATACGATGACAGTTTTCCAATTTCAGTATTTAAAATTTCACCGCTTACACCAAAATTTGCCCAGGAACTTGAACACCGTGATTATCTTGGTGCAATTATGAATCTTGGCATTGAAAGAAGCCTCATTGGTGATATTCTGATAAAAGAAAAAGATGCTTATGTATATTGCATGAATCATATAGCTGAATTTATAACTGATAATCTCACAACAGTAAAACATAACCATGTACGTGCCACTGTCTGTGATGAAATTCCCGACATTATACGCCCTGTACTCACTGAGTTTGAAGTGATTGCGGCATCAGCCAGAATTGATGCAGTTGTTGCAAGCATTACTAAATTATCAAGAAGTTCTGCACTTGAATTTTTTTCAGCTAAAAAGGTATTTCTTAACGGAATGAATATTGAAAATAACAGTGCACAATTAAAACCAGGTGATATTCTCGTTATAAGAGGTTTTGGGAAATTTATTTTTGACGGCTGTGGCAATGAAACAAGAAAAGGACGCGTTTATGTCCATATGAGACGCTATTGAAACACTACTAAAACATCACATCTACATAAAAGGCAGGACATAATGTCCTGCCTTAATTTTATGAATATTAAGCTTATTAATTATTCAGCATCATCTGTTGAATATTCTGTTGGTTCTTCATCTGCCTGAAGAGCCTTCATACTAAGGCTTATCTTCTTCTCAGCTTCATTGATATCAACAACCTTAGCTTCAATTTCCTGACCAATTGCAAGAACATCTGAAGGCTTGTTGATATGTTCTCTTGAAATCTGTGATACATGAAGTAATGCATCAACACCATCCTCAAGCTGTACAAACGCACCAAAATCTGTCATTCTTGCTACAGTTCCTTTTACAACTGTGCCAACAGCATACTTTGTAGCTGCATCATTCCATGGATTCTGGTCTGGATACTTAACACTAAGTGCAATCTTATTACCATTAATCTCTTTGATAAAGCACTTAACTGAATCTCCAACTTTGTAAATCTTCTTAGGGTTAGCTGTTCTTCCCCATGACATCTCAGAGATGTGAAGAAGACCATCAACTCCGCCTAAATCAATGAATGCACCAAAATCTGTTACATTCTTAACTGTTCCTTCGATTGTATCACCTTCGTGAATCTTTTCAAGAAGTTCTTTCTGAGCCTTTTCCTTAGCTTCTACGATTAACTTCTTGCAGTCACCGATAATTCTTCTCTTCTTAGGATTATATTCTGTGATAACAAATGATACTTCCTTATCTTTATATACAGATAAATCTTTAACAAATGTATCTGAAACAAGACTTGCCGGTATAAATACTCTTGCCTCATCAACAACTACACCAAGGCCACCGTTCATAACCTGGCTTACTGTTGCTGTGATTACTGTCTGGTTCTCAAATGCTTCTTCAAGCTTCTTGCTTCCCTGTTCAGCTACAAGACCTTTTCTTGAAAGGATAACCTGACCTTCGCCATCGTTAACCTTGCGGACTTTTGCCTGCATCTCGTCGCCTACTTTAACAACATCTCTTAAATCTACGTTTGGGTCTGATGAATATTCATTACGTGTAATAATACCATCAGCCTTGTATCCAATGTTAAGAATAATCTGATCTTCCTTAACATCAATAACAGTGCCGTCAACGATCTCTCCTGTATGTATTTGCTTAATTGATTCCTCTAACATCTCTGCAAAACTTTCTGACATTAGTGCAAACCTCCTCGATAATATTGTTTGGGGTCGATGCCCCTGCTGTAATACCTATGCACTCTGCTCTGCCCAAACTTTCTAAGTCAAGGTCGTTTATCGTCTGAATGTAAAATGTATCGTAACATTCTTTCTTACAGATTTCATACAGTTTTCGCGTATTGGAACTGCTGCTCCCGCCGATTACTATCATAGCATCGACCCGCTTTGCAATTTCTCTTGCCTCTGTCTGTCGTTCCTCAGTTGCATTACAAATTGTATTACGAATGATTATATTGTAACCCTTTTTAGATATAATTTCAACTAATTCTTGAAATTTATTGTAATTAAATGTCGTTTGTGATACAATGCACACCCGCCTCTGGGAATCAAGTACCAGATTTTGTGCTTTTTCTGATGTATCAATCACATATGTATCAGAAAGTGACCATCCCATAATTCCCTCAACTTCCGGATGATTCTCATTTCCTATTATAACAATCTGGCTTCCATTAGCACTTTCTTCCTTTACAATCTTATGTATTTTAAGGACAAACGGACATGTTGCATCAACAATATTTACATTTTTTTCATGTAATGAATCATACACATCTTTGGAAACACCATGTGAACGGATTATAACCGTTGAATCATCATTTATCTCGTCAGCCGAATTAATAACATGCACACCTTTATTTTCAAGATCTTTTACAACTTCTTCATTGTGTATTATCGGTCCATATGTAAATACATTTTTTCCTCCACACTGATTGTATACAGTATCAACTGCTCTCTGTACGCCAAAACAAAATCCAGCTGATTTTGCAACTATTACTTCTTTCATATCGCCTCACCTGTTATTTACGCTCATTTATAATATTTTCAATGCACTCTACCACCTGCCCAATATTCATATCTGATGTATCTACTAAAACCGCATCATCAGCCTGTTTCAAAGGCGATATTTCCCTGTGCATATCCTGATAATCACGCTGTTCAATATCTTTTTTTATGATATCATAATCACATTTTTCACCTTTCTGTGCAAGCTCATCATATCTTCTTTTTGCTCTCGCATCTACACTTGCAGTAAGGTAAATTTTGCAAAACGCATCCGGAAGCACAGTTGTTCCAATATCTCTTCCATCCATTATAACATCTGTCTTTTTTGCAAGTTCTCTTTGCAATTCAACAAGCTTTCTTCTCACAGCAGCATATTTTGATGTTTTTGAAGCCATGCTTCCAATCTCTTCTGTTCTTAACATGCCGGTAACATTATCACCGTTTAAAATCACCTGCTGCACTCCGTCCATATACTCAATTGTTATATTAACACCTGTGACAGCTGCATTTATCTCTCTTTCATCATCAGGATTAACATTATTCTGTACAAAATAAACTGCCATTGCACGATACATTGCACCCGTATCAACATATATATATCCCATTTTCTTTGCAAGAAGCTTTGCAATTGTACTTTTTCCGGCTCCTGCCGGTCCGTCTATAGCTACTGAATAACTCATATTTTCCTCCATAAATCAATTATTTCCCGCGGCATACCCAGTTGACCATGCAACCTGAAGATTAAATCCTCCTGTAACTGCATCCACATCCAGCACTTCACCTGCAAAAAACACATTACTTACTATCTTTGACTCCATTGTTGACGGATTAATCTCTTTTACATTAACACCACCCTGTGTAATTATTGCCTCGTTAAATCCTCTGAGTCCTGTTAGTGTCATTCTGAAATCTTTCAATGTGTCAACAAGTTTTTTCCGCTCCTCTTTTGTTATCTCATTAACCTTTTTGTCTTCTGGAATTCTCGTAAGCATTATAACAACCGGAATTATTTTTTTCGGAAGCAGCTTATCAAGTGAATTTTTAAATGATTTATTTTTATTTTCTTCAAAATCACGTAAAACTCTCTCGTCAAGCTGTTCATAGGTCAGTGCCGGTTTTAAATCAATAGAAAGTGTAAGATTTTTCTGTTTTATAATTCCGGCAGCGTAACTGCTGGCTGAAAGAATTGTCGGTCCACTCACACCGAAATGAGTAAAAAGCATCTCACCAAAATCTGAATACACTTCTTTTTCTCCATCAAGAATCCGTACATTCACATTTTTAAGACTCAGTCCTTGAAGTTCCCGCTCCCACTCTTCTTTTACATTAAACGGTACAAGAGCCGGAAGTATAGGCGTTACAGTATGTCCAAGTGATTTTGCAAATTTATATCCATCGCCAGTTGAACCTGTGCTCTGATATGAATTGCCTCCTGTTGCTATTATCAGCTCATCACCTGTGATAACTTCTTTTTTCCCGATTTCATTTTCAACTGTAAGGCTTTCAAATTTCATTTTTCTTTTATCATTATTGTTATCATCATTTTCCTGCGATACAGAACTTGTATTTATATTTACAGCTTTTGTATTAAGTCTGATTTCAACACCTCTATTTTTCATCTCACGATTAAGTGCTGATATCACATCAGATGAATGGTCTGACGTTGGAAAAACTCTGTTTCCTCTTTCGACTTTAAAATCCAGCCCAAGTTCTCCAAAGAAACCCATCGCATCATAATTAGAGAATTTATTAAGTGAACTGTACATGAATTTTTTATTTGTCACAATGCTGTTCATAAGATCATCTGAATCACCTGCATTAGTAAAATTGCATCTGCCTTTTCCGGTTATAAAAATCTTTTTTCCCAGTTTCTCGTTTTTTTCAACAAGAACAACTTTATTATTATTTCCGGCCGCTGTAATTGCTGCCATCATCCCGGCAGCACCTCCGCCTATAACTATAATTTTTTTCATTTTATTACTCCGAATTTATTTGTTATTTTCGTTTATAAACAAAAGAAACTGTCGTGCAGTAACTGGTTTTGAAAAATAATATCCCTGAACAAAGTTTATGCCAAGCTTTGCTATATTTTCAAAATGTTCTTTTGTCTCTATTCCTTCTGCCACGATCTCAAGATTCATTCCCTGTATCATGTGCATTGCAGCATCCATTACGTATTTTGCCCTGCCATTTTCAAAATAAGCATCAAGCATACCTTTGTCAAACTTAACAATATTGACAGGCATGTCAACTATGTAATTCAGGTTAGAATGTCCGGTGCCGAAATCATCAAGTGAAAACTTCACTCCATATTCCATCAATCTGTTCATATTGTCAAGCAGATTTGTCTTATCTTCCATCAATGCTGATTCTGTTATCTCAAGATTGATATTACACGGATTAATATTATATTTTTTCATAATATTTATATAATCATCGCTAAGTTTTTTATATGCACACTGAACCATAGAAAGATTAACTTCTATATATTCCATACCCATTTTTTCTAATGGATTGTCCTTTATGAACTGGCATACTTTTTCAAAAACTATCAGTCCAAGACGTATAATAAGTCCGCTTTTTTCAGCTGTCTCTATAAACATCCCCGGCAACATAAGACTTCCGTCACGCTGCCTTATTCTCACAAGAGCTTCTGCACATGTAAATCTTTTTTCTTTAACAGAGTAAATCGGCTGAAAAAACACTTCAACTCCATCCTGGTCCATTGCTTCTACAATCTGTCTTACTACATTACGCTGATTATACATATTTTCAATTATATCATTTGTAATTGAAATAAAATGCTGGTCAGAACGTCCCATGTAATCAGATTTTATATGTGCAATAAAATGAAGTATATCTTCCGCTCTTTTTATGCCTGATGCATTTCTTAAATATACTATAAACGGATGAAAAATTATATTTTTTCCGGGACCCCATCCTTCTTTAAATCTTTTATCAATAATTTTGCCACATTCTGCAGCATCGGATTTATTTTTATATACCATTATGAGCTCATCTTCATAATTTCTGAATACCATTACTTTATCTATGTCTGAAAGAAATCTGATAATCTCCGATTTTGCAGTATCTATGTATTCAAAGCTCACATTTCTGTTATACCATCTTTCAAATGAAGCAGAAACTATCGAAATATCTTTATTGCTGCTTAATGCATTATTTACATATATAAGGAATGCTTTCTGATTATATAAACCTGTCGCTCTGTCAATATTTAATTCGGGATTCTCAAATTTTATATATATTACCATAACGCCAAGTGCACTTGCAAATCCCACTATAAGTATATGGTTTCTCATAACTGCCTGTATAACTGCCGCAATGCACCAGAAGCCAATCCATATAAGAACAGATTCAAATCTTGCTGAACATATAGAAGTTCTCATGTCAAAAGCAGTATAAATTGTATTGATAAGTATTACAAAGACAGTTATATAAGTCATTATCACGCTATATCCTGAAGACCAAACCGCACCTGTATCTGCATTAATATTAAAATCAATCGGAAGAACACTTACAAGCAATACACACATTGTAATAATTGCATATCTTATGAATACGCCTTTTTTCCCGTCAACAGCAACATAATTCACATCAGATAATACATATATACGGCTCACAAATGCAAGAATAATTAAAGATATAAGATATGTTTTTGAAATAATCAACACCAAAAGCCCCGGACAGCTTTCTTTATAATAGATTGCTGCCACGGAGCTGATATCAAACACAAGGCTTATTAATGTTATTATTAATATTTCTAAAAATATTCTCTCACTTCTTGTTCCAAGTTTTTTCTGTCTCGAAAAAATTATCGCAAGAAACTGCACAATAATTATAGAACATACCTGTATAGAAATATGCATGCAATATACCTACCTCTTTTTACGTCTTTTACATACAGGCTGTGACAATATTTCGTGTATAATCATTGCATTTCTCAGATTATCATGACTTCTTAAAGATGGTATATATTCATTGTCTACAATCATTTTTATTCCGTGTGATTTTTTCTGTCCAATATCACAGTAACTATTCTCAATGTCAAGATTATGCTCATGTACCATCTGCTGCTTCTTAATGGTCTGTTCTGCATGTCTTGCCTGCTCACATCCATCTTTAATGTCATTATCCGTCTGACTGCTTCCATTACATGAAGGATTAACTATCTGTTTGTATTCCGAAGAAACACGTTTTGCCAGATTATTAACCTTCTTACTGCTGCTCATTATAACCGCCTTCAGTAATAGTCTGTGTACTGTCATCACCTGCTATACTATCTCTCATTTTAGTATCTGCTTTGAGATTTTGCAAGTCATAATAATCCATTATTCCCATTTTTCCTTCGCGAAGTGCATAAGCAAGTGCCTTTGGTACTTCTGCTTCTGCTTCAACAACATAAGCTCTCATTTCCTGCTCTTTTGCTACAGCCATAGCTCTTCTCTCTTCTGCCTTTGCCTGGGCGATATTCTTATCAGCCTCTGCCTGAAGACTCTGAAGATGTGCACCGATATTACGTCCAATATCAATATCTGCAATATCAATTGAAAGAATCTCAAATGCTGTTCCGGCATCAAGACCTTTTGCAAGAATAAGCTTTGAAATATCATCAGGATTTTCAAGAACGCTCTTATGTGAAACAGCAGAACCAACTGTAGTTACAATACCCTCGCCGATTCGTGCAATAATTGTTGATTCACCAGCACCACCGACAAGTCTTTCAAGATTTGTACGAACTGTAACTCTCGCTTTTACAAGAAGTTCGATACCATCTTTTGCAACTGCTGAAATATTCGGTGTTTCAATCACTTTAGGATTTACACTCATCTGAACAGCCTCTAAGACATTACGACCTGCAAGATCAATTGCTGCTGCTTTTTCAAATGACAAATCAATTCCTGCTCTTTCTGATGCAATAAGTGCATTAACAACTCCATCAACGTTACCACCAGCCAGGTAATGTGCCTCAAGCTGATTTACACTGAGTTTAAGTCCGGCTTTTGTTGCCTTTACAAGAGGAAGAATAATTCTTGACGGAACTACTCTTCTTAATCGCATACCAACAAGACTGAAAATTCCGACATGAACTCCTGCTGCCATCGCTGAAATCCAAAGTCCGATTGGAACAAAGCTGAAAAACATAATCAAAATAAATAAAACAACTGCTGCAATAACTATTAAACTTATCATAGTCTTATTTCGTACATGTATAAATGTACTTTCCCCTTTCATATTTTTTGCTTTATCAGATTTAAGTGTTATACACAGAAATCCATGTTATTCCTGAATAAACAGTTCCTTAAAATATGGAAGTTCTGTTACCCAGTCACAAAATGTATGCCATTCATCAAGTTTGTGATTCTTTCTTGAATAATACATGGCAACTGCATTTTCATAGCTGAACGTGCATGTTCTCATCTGATTATAACTCTCAGGAAGAAGCTGTATAATGCTGTACCAGAGAGTCTTATCCTTTGTATCATTATACTTGACACGCAGATTCTCAAGGAATTCAATATTTTTTCCCATAAATTCTATTGTTTCCTCATTCATGTGGTCAGTTGAGAAATCGCTCATCTCGAATGACTTACTGTGTATCTTATGCATTGTACTTGTTGAATTTGCCACTGTTCCGACTTTATATGTATCATATTCTTTCCACCAGTATAAAGGTGCAGTTATATCTACAGTTATAAATATCTGTCTGATAAACTTTCTGTGGTCAGAACCTGCTTTACACAGACGTTTTGCAAGATCCAAATCGTTAGGTCCAAATATAAATTTACCATCAACAATGCTGCTGTCCATGCGTCCCCAGCTGTTCAGCGGATTTCTTGCTCCGCGTATGGCATTTTCAAAATTCATTACATTGCATCTTTCGAGCTTAATCATATCACTTTATTCTCCTCATTAAATACTTATTTGCTTAAATGTCTTTATTTCCCAATCAAATGACAATTTTAACGGCGGTGAACCGATTTTGAAAACAGCATGAACATCGGAAATATCTCAAGTCGTCCCGTGAGCATGGCAACTGAAAGTATAACCTGTGCCCAGTCGGCATAACATGAGAAATTTGACATTGGACCAACAAGATTAAGTCCCGGTCCTATATTATTAAAACACGATAAAACTGCTGTCAGATTTGTTGTAAAGTCAAGTCCGTTAAGTGATATGACCAGTGTAAACAGACAAATCAAAATAAAATACGATGCTACATAAACTCTCACCGCTATAAGTGTCTCTTTATCCATAGGCTTGCCATTTGTCCTCACTGCTGTAACAGAGCTCGGATTGATAATATGCCTTATTTCAGTAAAAAAGCTCTTTACCATAACAATAACACGCGATACTTTGATTCCACCGCCCGTTGAACCTGAGCATGCACCGATTATCATCAGTAGAACAAGAAGATGCCTTGAAAACTCAGGCCATTTATCAAAGTCAACCGTTGCAAATCCCGTCGTTGTTATAATACTTGACACCTGGAAAAACGCCTGTCTCAAAGACACGGAAACTGCCGACAGGCTATGGCATATATTGATTGCTATTGCAATAACTGAAACTCCTACAATCCCAAAATACCATTGAATCTCTTCAATCTTTAACGCATCTGTAAATCTCTTTATAAGTATAAGATAATATGCATTAAAATTAACACCAAATAAAAGCATGAAAATCCCGAGTACAATCTCTATATATGCACTGTCATAACCTGCTATGCCTACAGATGATGTTGCAAATCCACCTGTTCCCGCAGTACCAAATGCTGTTGCAAAAGCATCAAACACATTCATGCCGCCAAATAACAATAAAACAATAAGTATTGCTGTCATAGCAGTATATATTCCATATAAAATTATTGATGTTTTTTTCATTCTGGGAACAAGTTTTCCGGCTACAGGTCCCGGAACCTCCGCTCTTATAAGATGCATTGAATTTTCATTTTCCATAGGCATTATCATAAGTACAAATACAAGAACGCCCATTCCGCCAACCCAGTGCGTAAAACTTCTCCAGAAAAGTACACCATGTGGCAGATATTCAGGATTTGAAAGAACAGATGCACCTGTAGTCGTAAAACCCGAAACTATCTCAAAAAGTGCAGACCAGTAAGACCTGAACTGTCCTGTAAGAAACAACGGAACAGCACCTATTATGCATATAATTATCCATGCAAGTGCAACTATACAGTATCCATCCCGGCTACCCATCTTACGTTCCGGTGCTTTTACACATGAAAGGATAAATCCTGCTATTGCCGCAAATGCAATTGTACCAACAAAATACATAGCGTCACCATCGCCATATATCAGTGAAACTATCAGAGACGGTACCATAAGCATCGCCTCTGTCATAAGAATTTTACCAAGAATTTTAAGAACTCTTCTTCTATTCATCGCCCTATACTCCTGCAAAAATGTCCTGTAATCTCAAAATACTCTTATTTACAGTACATACTAAAACTGAATCACCCTTTTCAATTACATCATCACCTCGAGGCACAATAAGCCTTCTGTTTCGTATTATAGAAGCAATAATATAGCCTTTTTTAACTTGTAATTCCTTTATCAGCTTGCCAAGATATGCCTCATCTGATGTGACTTTAAACTCAACAAACTCAAGTTTTCCATCCATAAGCCTGTAAAGTGAGGAAATAGCATCAAAATTTTCTGCCGCAAGAAGCGATCTTGAATAACCGATAATAATATCTGTAACAGCACTCTCTTTGGAAACGCTGCATATTTTTGTATTCATCTGAAGTTCTTTTAATGCCGAATGTGAATTCATCTTTGTTACAACCTTATATACATTGCGTTTTTCAGCAAGCATGCCCGCAATAAGATTATATTCATCATTATTTGTAAGCGTAACGAAAGCATCTGTATTTTTGATGTCTGCCTCAGACATACTCTCAAAATATTCCATTGCATCACTGCACATAACTGATACTCCCGGTACATTGCCTGCAAGTTCAGCTGCTTTGCTGTGAACTTTCTCAACAACAGTTACATTAACACCATCTTTTTCAAGCATCTTTGACAGATAAAATCCAATTCTGCTCGCTCCGGCAATAAGTACTGAACTGATACGTCTTACTTTTATATTCATTTTCTCAAGCGACTCATTTATCGCCTTAGGAGAACCTGTGATATAAAGCACATCGCCTTCTTTTACAATATCATCACCATTTGGTATAAATATATTCTTATCACGCACTATTGCACATATAAGAATATTCATCTTCATTTTCTGGTTTATCTCAAATAATGTCTTGCCAATTATTGCATTGCCATGTTCTATTTTCATCTCGGCAAGTTCACATCTGCCTTTGCCAAAAAGTTCAATCTTTGTAGCCTGTGGAAAATGCAGTAATCTTTCTATCTCCCTTGCAGCTGTAAAATCAGGATTTATTGTCATTGACAGACCAAATTTTTCCATATAAAATTCTGACTGCACGGCATATTCTGCATTTCTTACTCTCGCAATCGTATTCTTGGCACCGAGCGAATGTGCTGTAAGACAGCTTAATATATTAAGTTCATCTGAACCTGTGACAGCAATAAATATATCAGCCTCTGCAGCACCTGCATCCTGCAATATCGTAAGCGATGCACCATTACCCTGATAGCAGATTACATCCATAGCGTTAGAAATCTTATTTATCAAATCAAGATTAGTATCTATTACTGTTACTTCACAGCCATTATCTGTAAGCTGGGAAGCTATCTCTGAACCTATCTTTCCTCCGCCAACAACACAGATTTTGACATTCTTTTTTTTCATGCCTTTTCATTCCTCCGTCATAAATTAAACATTTAAAGACTATGTATGCTATCTTATCACAGTGAATGTTTATTTACAAGTTCCCATGCTATGTAAACTAAACATAAAAATGGCAGCACCCGTTAATTTTACGGATGCTGCCGACAAATCAGTTTTTTATAAATTTTATTATTTATATATTATACAGGATATGCTTTATTTTCTGTGTCAGCTGCCTTAGGGTCTACCTTTGACTGCTGTGCTGCCCTGTATTTAAAGAACTCTGTTGCTACAGCAGGGAACAATGCATATGATAATACATCTTCATCCTGCTGCTTGTATTCCTGTACAACTGGGTCATTCTTGAATTTTTCAAGCTGTGGCTCAATTAAATCTGCCGGACGGCATGTGATAGGTGTTGCATCACCAATAGCTTTCTTCTGGACTTCAGGATTGAAAGGCTTGATTGTCTGACCAAATTCACCCATAAGAACCTTCTTAGATTCTTTTGTAATCATCTTGTAACGCTCGCCCTGTAATACATTAAGAACTGCCTGTGTACCAACAATCTGTGATGATGGTGTAACAAGAGGTGGTTCACCAAAGTCTTTACGCACTCTTGGAATTTCCTCGAGAACTGCCTGATACTTATCTTCTGCACCTGCTTCTTTAAGCTGTGATACAAGGTTAGAAAGCATACCACCAGGAACCTGATAAAGCAATGTCTTGATATTAACACCAAGAACTTTTGTATTCATAAGACCTGTCTTTAATGCTTCTTCTCTCATTGGCTGGAAATATGCAGCAATTTCAGCAAGAAGATTCTGATCAAGACCTGTATCATAAGGAGTATCCTTAAATGCTTCAACCATAACTTCTGTAGCCGGCTGGCTTGTTCCCATTGAGAATGGAGACATAGCTGTATCAATTATATCAGCACCTGCCTCAACTGCCTTCATATATGTCATTGAAGCCACACCTGATGTGTAATGTGTATGCATCTGAATTGGAAGTGATGAACCATCCTTTAATGCCTGAACAAGCTCTGTTGCTTTCTTAGGAACTAAAAGACCAGCCATATCCTTGATACATATTGAATCTGCACCCATATCTTCGATTCTCTTTGCTGTCTCTTTCCAGTAATCAAGTGTATATGCATCACCCAATGTATAACACAAAGCAATCTGTGCATGTGCATTAGGATTTTCTTTCTTTACAAGCTTAACAGCCTCAACTGATGATTTAAGATTTCTTAAATCGTTAAAGCAATCGAAAATACGGATAATATCAATACCGTTTGCAATAGACTTCTGAACGAAATATTCAACTACATCATCTGCATAGTGATTATATCCAAGAATATTCTGACCTCTGAAAAGCATCTGTAACTTTGTATTTTTGAATCCATCTCTTAACTTACGAAGTCTTTCCCATGGATCCTCTTTAAGGAAACGAAGAGATGCATCAAATGTAGCACCGCCCCAGCACTCTACTGAATGATAACCAACCTTATCCATTTTATCTATGATTGGAAGCATCTGCTCTGTTGTCATTCTTGTGGCAATCAATGACTGATGTGCATCACGCAATACGGTTTCCGTTATTTTTAATGGTTTTTTAACCTGTTCTGCCATCTTTAAATCCTCCAAATTATTTCAAATATTAATTAAATTATAATTCCTTAATTTATGTATTTATTTACATAACACCAAACATAGCCATGAATGCACCGGCAGCTACAGCTGTACCGATAACACCCGCAACGTTAGGTCCCATCGCATGCATGAGAAGGAAGTTAGAAGGATCTGCTTCCTGTCCGACCTTCTGTGAAACTCTGGCTGCCATAGGAACGGCAGAAACACCTGCTGAACCGATAAGCGGATTAACTTTGCCATGTGAAACCTTGCACATAATCTTACCAAATAAAACACCTGCCGCTGTACCGAACGCAAATGCAATAAGTCCGAGTGCAACAATCTTTAAAGTATCAAGATTAAGGAATGCTTCAGCACTTGTTGTAGCACCAACTGATGTACCAAGAATAATAACTACGATATACATAAGTGCATTAGATGCTGTCTCTGTAAGCTGCTTAACAACTCCACTTTCCTTGAAGAGGTTACCAAGCATAAGCATACCAACAAGTGGTGCTGTAGTAGGAAGAATTAATACTACTACGATAGTAACAATAACCGGGAAAAGAATTTTCTCAAGTTTTGAAACCGGTCTTAACTGTTCCATCTTAACCTTTCTTTCTTTCTCAGTTGTAAGAAGCTTCATAATAGGTGGCTGGATAATAGGAACAAGTGACATATATGAATATGCCGCAACCGCAATAGGTCCCATATACTTAGTCTGTCCGAGCTTACCTGCAAGGAAGATTGATGTAGGACCATCGGCACCACCAATAATCGAAATTGCTGCTGCTGCTTTATCAGGGAATCCCATAAAAATAGCCATGATATAAGCGGCAAAAATACCAAACTGTGCAGCTGCACCCAAGAGGAAACTCTTAGGATTTGCAATAAGCGGACCAAAGTCTGTCATTGCACCAACGCCAAGGAAAATAAGCGATGGTAAAATACTCCACTCATCGAGGAGATAGAAATAATGTAACAAACCGCCTACGCCGTTGTTTGAATCTTCAATCGAAAGCATAATGTCCGGATAAAGATTAACAAGAAGCATACCAAAAGAAATTGGTACTAAAAGCAGAGGTTCGTATCCTTTCTTAATAGCCAAATATAAGAAAACCAAAGCAACAGCAACCATGAGATAATTACCCCATGTCAAACCAAAAAATGCTGACTGCTGTACGAGGTTTCCCAATGTTGTTATAATATAACTCATCTTTTAACCTCCAGTTTAAATGATTCCTCTAAATAATTAGTTCATTGAAACTAATACTTTTCCTGTTTCAACTGAATCACCAACTGAACACTCAACTGTAGCTACAGTTCCATCCTGTGGTGCACAGATTTCATTTTCCATCTTCATAGCTTCAAGAACAAGAAGTACATCACCCTTCTTTACAGAAGCACCTGCTGATGCATTAATCTTTAAAATCTTGCCCTGCATAGGTGCATTAACCTTTACGGCACCCTGAGCACCTGCTGGTGCTGCAGCCTTAGGTGCTGCCTTTGGAGCAGCTTTTGGTGCTGCCTTAGGTGCTGCTGAAGCTGTACCTGCAGCTCCTTCTTCAACTGTAACATCATAAACATTACCATTAACAGTAATTGTGTAATTCTTCATTGTACTTATCCTCCATAAATCGATAAATTATTCTAAAATCTTCTTTTAATTGAACGAACAACCAGACCATCAGAGGATGTTCCCTCAGAAGCTGCAATTGCCGCTGTTATAACTGCCACAAGCTCAAGATCATCTGTCTCATCGCTTTCTTCTTCAGCTGTAACTATCTGTGAAATAGCATTTTCTACACCGCCGGCAGGTTCTTCTTTCTTTGCACCAATATTATTTACATATTTAAGTAATGAAATGATGAAAGAAATAAATATTAATACAATAAATACTGTACCCATACCTATAACTGTATTTAAAACTGCTTTTTCCATCTTCTCACCGGTTGTATATACCGGATTGATGGCTGCACTTGAAAGATTGTAATCATCATCAAATACAATTTCATATGTACAGTTTCTCTTTTCATATTCTGTCTTAACTGTAACAGTTCCAAGAGTACTTGTCTCGTCGCTTATCTTTAACTCAACACTGTCAATAGACTTTAATCTGCCTAAATCGCTGCGGCTCTTAACCCAGCTGTTACAAAATTCAACTGTTGCAACATTCATACCTTCAGGATTAACAATATATAAATCATGGTTAATCTCATCTATGCTTATTGCATTCTCAGCGTTTGCCTTAACATCATCATCTGACGTTACATCAAAATACTTAATCATATCAACTGACCAGTTTTCAAGTTCAGTAGATACAGCTGCAAGCTTCTGTTCTTTCTTTGATTCCTTTGCAGAATCAGAAGAAATAGTCTCTGTACACGCTGTAAGTCCAAACACACACGCTAAAATGCAAAACAACAGTAAGAATTTCTTAAAATTAATCTTCTTCATATTGTCTCACCTCTATATCAGACCGTTCCATGCTTTTTATCAGGTCTATCCTCTCTCTTTGTATAAAGCATCTCAAACGCTGCAGCAACATATTTTCTTGTATCTTCAGGATTAATAATTGTATCAACATATCCTCTTGCTGCTGCTGATTCAACGCCTGACTGAAGTGCTGCATACTCAGCTGCTTTCTCTGATATAACTGACTGGACATCAGCTGACTTTGCAATATCATCAGCATACATAATCTTAGCTGCCTCATTAGCATCCATCATTCCAATGCTTGCATCAGGCCATGCGTATGTAACATCAGCACCGAGTGCCTTTGAATTCATTGTGACATAAGCACTGCCGTAAGCTTCTCCTGTTATAACATTAACCTTTGGAACATTTGCATTTGCAAAAGCATATGTAAGTTTAGCAACTGCCTTTGCAATACTCTTCTCACTTCTGACATCAGTTGCATATCCCTTAACATTAGTAAGTGAAAGTACAGGAATATCATAAGCATCACAGAAATTAATAAAATCTGCTGCTTTATATGCACCATCAACTGTAAGTACAGCATCGAAATCAGCTGACTTTTCTCCATTTTCATCAAAAAGAGCTGTTCTGTTAGCAACTGCACCGATTGTAGATCCATCTACCTGAATGAAACCAGTTACCATTTCCTTAGCGAACTCTGCTTTTACCTCAACAAAGAGATTGTCATCTGAAATATCAGAAAGTGCAAGTGCAGGATCTGCAATCTCAGCTGCCATATCGGCACATACTCTGTTCAAATCATCTTCACAGTCAGCAAATGCTTCTGTCTCATTATTAGCTGGTAAAATTGAAACAAGCTGACGGATTCCGTTAGCAATTGTCTCTTCATCACCTGTAAAATCTACAACGCCTGCCTCTGCCTGGAACTTTGCACTTGATGTATCAAGCTTTTCTGCATAATTGCCAGCAAGAGCATTAGGGCTGTTTACGAAAAGATGTCCTGTCTTTTCTTCCATAAATGTGAAATCAGAAAGTCCTGCAAGTACAGCAAGTCCACCACCACAATTACCATAAACGGCTGTTATCTGTGGAATAACTCCTGATGCATCCGACATCTTTCTATAAATCTTACCAAAAGCATCCAGTGCATCTGTAGCTTCCTGAAGTCTGATTCCGGCACAATCAATAAGACCAATTACTGGTGCTCCCATCTTTAATGCCATATCATAAATTCCTTCAATCTTCTTTGCATGCATTTCGCCAACTGTGCCGTTCATAACAGCAGCATCCTGACTGTACACATAAACAAGATTGCCGTTAATAACTCCATATCCGGTTATAACGCCGTCAGATGGAGCTGCATTTTTAGTAATGTTAAAATCTGTTGCTCTGGCTTTAACGCCGGCACCGATTTCAACAAAGCTGTTGTCATCCAGAATTGCATCAATTCTTGCTCTGGCTGACACCGGTGTAGTGTTACTCATCTTAAAAAACCTCCTGTTTGAATAATCAAAATCTATTGTTTATTTTATAACAATCCATCTAAAAAAACAAGTATATATCTAGTCTCTTGTCTCAAAAACTACCAATTTTCCTGTGAAAATTTCCACTTTTGCTATCATTTCTGTTATTTCATTACTCTGACATATGCTCTCACCCTGTCTAAGAGTATATCTGTCTAATGGATATTTCACTCCTGATAAAGAAAGCCCGGCTTCAGGTGTCATTGGTACAAATGATAAATAATCACCAAACTGCTTATCTTTTCTTATTTCAAAACTTTTATCCGCAAGATATATCTTATTATTTTTATCATAAATAGCACATCTGATGCCTGCCTCAAGCGATTCATCCAAAACAAAAATGTTGGTAAATGCATGGTCATATCTTGTTCCCGTGGCACCAATAATTGCTATTTCATCCTCCGTACCGTCTTTTGACGTGTCCTGCAATTTTTTTATTTTTTCTATTGCCTTTTTCAGTGCAAGATGAGTGTCTGTGTAATCTTTTTCGCACGGATAAGTTATTGTCTTTGTGTTTCCATTATATTTTTCAAAAATTTTTTTATCAACCGAATCATAATCTCCCAGCAAAAGGTCTACTGTAAGTCCTAATTTATCTGCCATAACCAGTCCCGAATCAGCTGCTATGCAATAATCCGGCTCATAATCAGCCACCCATTTCCGCCCCCACATTTCATCTATGCTTCCACCGCTTATTATCAATATTTTCATAAAATACTCCTTTCTTGTCTCATTAAAATATATATCTATTTATTTTTTTTATCAACCCTGACAAAAAATCCGCATTGTTCTTTTTTTTTTCACATTTTACTGATATAATTTATCCAACAAGAAAAGGGAAATTCATCTTTTCCCGGAACGGAGATAATATGGAAGAAAAAGAAGTAACTAACGAAAAAAATATTACAACAGACACAACTGATAATGAAAATATCATTGAGCAGCTCACAACAGGCAGCAATTATGAAAATTCTAACGAAAAGTATCAGGATAACCTGTCATCAGCAATAACATTTCTCGTATGTGGAATCGGCGGACTTATCGTTGTTTTATTAAATGACATTGGCATACTGAAATTTTTCACTTACAAAGGTGCATCAGGAATATTAACTAACGTTGTTTTAATTGGAATGTTCGTTGCTTTTATAGTTATTGCAGCCATTTCATTTAAGGCCGCAAAGAGTGCAAAGTCCAATATCAGCACAGAAGAAAAGACCAATTCCGAAATTCAGGACTGGCTCACATCCAACATAACCGCTGATATGATTGATGCATCATATGATGGTTCCCAAATGGCAGAAGAAATGAAATATTTCAGCAGAAGCAGCTACATAAAAAATGAAATCAACAAAAAATACCCTGATTTAAACGATGATATCGTCGATTCAATAGCCGATGAATATATTGAAAAAATCTTTTAAAATCATATAATTATTGCATTATTAATATTTAACAAAATACAAAAACCGTGCTTTGATAATATCCATCTGGATTAATCAAAGCACGGTTCTTTTAATTTAAAATAATTATTTTACTTGCTTAAAAATTCATCAATACCCTTTGCAGCTGCTTTACCAGCACCCATGGCAAGAATAACTGTAGCAGCACCTGTTACAGCATCGCCACCGGCATAAACGCCTTCTTTTGATGTCTGTCCATTCTCTTCTTCTGCCACAATACATTTTCTCTTATTAATTTCAAGACCTTTTGTTGTTGAACTGATAAGAGGATTAGGTGATGTACCAAGTGACATGATTACAGCATCAAGATCCATAACGAATTCTGAACCTTCAATTTCAACCGGTTTTCTTCTTCCTGATGCATCAGGTTCACCAAGTTCCATCTTTACACACTTAATGCCTTTTACCCATCCATTCTCATCTGCAAGAATCTCTGTAGGATTTGTAAGAAGATCAAATATAATACCTTCTTCTTTTGCATGATGTACTTCTTCTGCTCTTGCTGGAAGTTCAGCTTCACTTCTTCTATATACGACATGAACTTCTGCCCCAAGACGGAGTGCTGTTCTTGCTGCATCCATCGCAACATTACCGCCACCAACAACAGCCACTTTCTTAAATCTTGCAATTGGAGTATCATAGCTGTCATCAAAAGCTTTCATAAGATTGCTTCTTGTAAGATACTCATTTGCCGAAAATACACCATTGGCATTCTCACCAGGAATTCCCATAAATCTCGGAAGACCTGCACCAGAACCGATAAATACAGCATCAAATCCTTCTTCATCAAGAAGCTGGTCAACTGTCATTGACTTACCAATTACAACATTAGTTTCAATCTTTACACCAAGGCTCTTTACATTCTCAATCTCACTTGCAACAACTGTCTGCTTAGGAAGACGGAATTCAGGAATACCATATACAAGAACACCGCCAGCCTGATGAAGTGCTTCAAATATAGTAACATCATATCCGAGTTTAGCAAGATCTCCGGCACATGTAAGTCCGGAAGGACCTGAACCGATTACAGCAACTTTCTTGCCTTTCTTTTCTGTTGCAGGCTGTGGCTTGATATTATGTTCTCTTGCATAATCAGCAACAAATCTTTCAAGCTTACCAATTGAAATAGGTTCACCCTTAAAACCTCTTATACATTTGCCTTCGCACTGGCTTTCCTGTGGACATACACGGCCACAGACTGCCGGAAGTGCTGATGACTGACTTATTATCTTATATGCTTCTTCAATATTTCCTTCTTTTACCTCATGAACGAAACCAGGAATATTAATTGATACAGGACATCCTTTTATACACTGTGCATTCTTGCAATTAATGCATCTTGTTGCTTCTTCCTGTGCCTCTTCCATGTTATATCCCAGACATACTTCTTCAAAATTTTTATTTCTTACGTCAGGAGCCTGCTCTCTGACTGGAACTTTCTTTAAAACATCCATTCTGTATTAACCTCATTCCTTCACTTTATTTAGTTGCAGTGACCGCATCCGCCGTGATGTGTATCCCCTTCAGTAAGTGCAAGCATAGCTCTTCCTTCTTCAGTCTTATACATCTGCTGACGTTTCATAGCCTGATCAAAATCTACCTTATGTCCATCAAATTCAGGTCCGTCAACACATGCAAATTTAATTTCATCTCCAACCTGAAGACGGCATGCACCACACATACCTGTACCATCTACCATAATAGGATTCATACTTACAACAGTTGGAATACCAAGTTCCTTTGTAAGAAGACAGACAAACTTCATCATGATAAGTGGTCCTATAGCAACACAAAGATCGTATTTCTTTCCTTCATTATTTACAAGGTCTTTAAGTACATCTGTACCCATACCTTTTCTTACATAACTACCATCATCTGTTGTAACATACAGATTACCCGCAACTTCACGCATTGGCTCTTCAAGAATAAGCATATCTTTATTCTTTGCACCTACAATAACATCTGCATCCACACCATGCTCATGAAGCCATTTAACCTGTGGATATACAGGAGCTGTACCTACACCACCTGCTATGAATACTATCTTTTTCTTCTTTAACTCTTCAATATCTTCATGAACAAGCTCTGATGCACATCCAAGCGGTCCTACAAAGTCTTCAAAACAGTCTCCTTCTTTCAATTCTGCCATCTTTGTTGTTGATGCACCGATACTCTGGAAAACAATTGTAATTGTACCGGCTTCTCTGTTGTAATCACAGATTGTAAGAGGAATTCTCTCGCCCTTCTCATCCATTTTTACAATAACAAACTGACCAGGCTGACAATGTTTAGCAACTCTAGGTGCTAATACATCCATCAGATAAATTTTTTCAGCCAGCTTTTCAGCCTTTAAAATCTTATACATTTATGTACCCCTTTCAAAGTAATAGTAAAAATTTAATATTGAACGGCAGAGAGTGATCCATTGTTATCAGTTATAACATAACACTGTCCGTTATTTACTCCAACGCCGTAATATCCTTCTGTTTTTGTGCTGTTTCCAGAATTAACATCTAACCTTATATAGTACATCTTAGTGCCACTGATAGTTGTTGTATTCTGATATACCAGCTTGGCAGTTCCACCACCGCCAACCATTGTTCCTGACTGACTTACTTTATTATTTGATACGAGACGTTTCATAAGAATACTTTCTGCCTCGTCCTTTGTATAGGTCTTCTCTTCCGAAACATTATAGCTTACTCTTGTAACAGGACTTGATAAATTATGTTTATTTATGACAATTACTGATACAACATAATTACCTGCTTTATCAAGCGTAATTCCACCTGAATACTGTGATGAATTAGCTGACGGAGTGCTTCCGTTTAAAGTATAATACGCCTTTTCATCATCTGCAAGACCTTCAATAACAATTTTTGTTCCAACTTTTACATCAGATTCTGACGGATTAAGCACAGGTGCATCCGGTGCTTTCAATGATATAGAATACTTAAATTCTGCAACATCTGATGCAACGCCAATCGAATTAACTGCTATCGCCTTAACTGTAACATCATCTTTTTCAATTTTTATAGTTGATGAATACTTGCTGCTCTTTGTTGTCGGCTCACTTCCATCTGTTGTGTAATAAATTGTACATCCATCAGATGCCATAAGATTTATCTCTACAGAATCTTCAAAGCTTCCAGGATTTTCAGATGATGTTGGCTCATCTACCTTATAATCTGAAAGTAAGGCTTCATTCTTTGTTCCCTTATATTTTTTTATAAGCTCAGAAAGCTCTGTTCCCTTTTTCTCATCCTGATACAATTTAGCAAGAAGCGGAAGTGCCTTTTCATTCATCTTATCATACGAAAGTGCTGACTTTAACACTTCTATCGCTTTGTCATTCTGTTTAACATGTACAAGTGCATCAGCAAGTTCATACATCATATCAGCATTCTTTTTTCCGTCGTTTGTATTATATGCTTTTGTAAGATATGTAACAGCATTATCATAATCCTGTGTATTGTAATACTGTGTACCCTTTTCAAGATTATATTTATATGACTTCTTATTTTTTGAATTCATATTAACTGCAATAACAATTATTATAATAACTACAAGTGCTGCTATTCCACAGGCTCCTGCAATTATAAGCTTGCTCTTTTTATCGAGTTCTTTTTTATTTTTTCCGTCTTCTGGACTTGTCTGATTTGACATAGTAACCGGATTATCTGAATTCATCTTATTAGTTTTCTGCACTGTTTTACTTTCATCCAGATTTTCATCTTCATCCCAATCATTTTCATCATCTTCAATCTTTACAGACTTGATTGATGTTGTATTTTTTGATGCATTTCCAACATATGGTACATCTATCGTAAAATCAGATGTATCTTCAATAGTTTTTATATCCTGTTCATCATTAAGTTTTATAGCAGATGTCAAGCTTTTCACCTTGTCTTTGTCAACCATCTGCGTTGCTCCAAGATTAATATTTTCAGGCTCTTTCTTTATATCTTCTGCCTTTATTTTATCTTCTGAATATGCCGCTTTCGCAACATTAGTTTCTTCTTCTACAAGACGTTCCAGTGAACGTGCAAGTTCATCATCAATATCAAAATTATCTTTATCGCTCATATCGGTGACTCCTGTTTAAAATTTTTAGCATTGTATATTGCAAAGTAATAATAATATACTACGTATTCATTAAAAAAACAAGTCATATAAAATTATATATACTCTCAATATTTTCAATATATAATTTGCTTTATATTTTCTTTTGATTTTTAATATTTCTTTAATTAAACGTACACACTTTGCTCACATTTTTTGCATATAATAATTAACAGATAGAGTTAATAATTCTATCTCCCCCTCATATTTTATATTTATACATTGAAACAGATGACACTATGCTTCCACATTTTGTCATCTGTTTCTTTTTATATAAGTATACCAATGCCGGACAGCTAAGATTAATTCTTAACTCTCCGGCATTTCTGTTAATTTTTATATTTTATTACTTAGGTATATTGGTAACTCTTACAGTACATGTCATAGTCTTATTATGCGTAACTGCTGTAACTGTAGTCGTACCAGCTTTTCTTGCGATAACCTGTCCGCTTGAACTTATTGTGCAAACTCTAGGATTACTGCTTCGCCATACTATTCTATCATCAGTATCTGTTCCAAGAACATCAAGCCAGTATGAATCATACTGCTCAAGTGTTATATATGACCTGCTAAGTCCCACAGCATGAACAGTACATGTTGATGATACACCATTTGCTGTACTCTCACATACAACATCAGCTGTACCTGGACCTACTGTTGTTATAACACCGTCATCATTAACAGTAACAATTCCAGTATCTGTTGAATACCATCCATATGAATCTGTATTTGTAGCCGGTCTTACTCTAACTGTAAGCTGTCTTGACTTACCTGTGAGCATATAAATCTCACTTGAATTAATCTTTATAGATGAAATATTTACAACCGGTGTTACATATACCCAGCAGACACCCTTAATATCATTACCATCTTTAGACGTTGCTGTAACTTTACATTTACCTGTACTTAATGCAAATATTTCACCAGCCTCATCAACTACAGCAATTGCTTCATTAGACGAAGTCCAGTCTACATCTTTTACTGATGCATCCTCAGGATAAATATTTGCTGTAACAATTGTTGAGTCACCCACAAGCAGATGTACTGTTGATGGTTCAACACTTATAGATGTTACCGGATTGACAACTCGTACAATACATGAATCAGACACACCGCTGCCATCCGCTGCTGTTGCCGTTATAACTGCCGTACCCGGATTATAACCTATTATGTTACCTTTCTGGTCAACAGAACAAATATCATTATTTGATGATGACCACACTATATTCTTATTAGTTGCTGTAGAAGTCTCAACTGATGCGGTAAGCGTTCCACTCGCACCAATATTAAGAAACTTATTATGTTCACTTAATGTAATCGAAGAAACGTACTCTTTTACTTCAATCGTACATGCAGCCGTAAGCTGACATTCTTCTGTTGTTACCTCAATAACACATGTACCACCTTTTAAAGCAGTAACAACACCATGTTCATCTACTGTTGCAACTGTAGAATCACTTGAGAAATAAGTTACATTCTTATTTTCTGCATCAGCCGGTTCAATTGTAGGTATTATTGCATATTTTGATCCAACCCACATAAGCTGGTAATCCGAATTAAGTGTAATACCTGTTACAGGCTGTGTTACCGTAACTACACAATATGCAGTTAGTCCAGTATCAACATTAGTTGCTATAATTGATGTAGTACCAGCACCTGTCGCTGTACATTTACCATCATTTTCAACCTTACAAACACTCTCATCACGACTTTCCCATGTTACAATCTTATTATCAGCATTTTCCGGAAGACATGTAGCATTAAGCCAGAATACCTGTCCTTTTCTTACCGTAATATCTGTTGTATTAAGCACAATCTGCGTTACAGGCTGTTTTACATAAATGTTACACATTGCTGTACTTCCACCATCTACAGACTTACAAAGGATTGTACAACTACCTGTTCCTACTGCTTCAACAAGACCATTAGAATCTACAATACAAACATTTGTATTTGATGACTCCCAATATACATTTTTATTAGATGCATCTACCGGCAACACTTCAGCTGTAATTCTAAGACGCTGCCCAAGCGACATTATCTCATCTGTATAATCAAGTTTAATTGATGTTACCGGAATACTTATAATAAAGTTACATGTTGCAATAAATGCACCATCTTCGGTCTTACAAACAACAGTTGCATATCCAGGCTTAACAAATGTAACAAGACCATTCTCATCTACTGTAATTATAGATGTATCAGATGATGTCCATGTAACATTTCTGTTTACTCCTTCTCCTGCCGGATTAACTGTAGCAACAAGCTGGAACTTACCAATTGCCATTGATGATTCAACTGTTGTTTCATTTAATGTAATTCCCGTTACAGGCTCTCTTACATAAACATCACAAGTTGCAACTTTAAGTCCATCTTCCGATATAACATTAATTGTGGCTGTACCACCTTTAACACCTGTGATTGTAGCTGTATAACTATCACCTTCAACTGTTGCTACATCAGGATTTGATGTACCCCAGAGAACTTTATTATTAGTCGGTCCTGCTGGATTAAATAAAAGCTGTACAGTTGTTGTTGAACCTCTGTCAACCGTTACTGATGAAGGATTAATTGTAATTTCCCCAACCGGAGTAGTTACATAGACAATACATGTCTCTGACTTCATAACACCATTGATTGTCTGTGTTGCTGTAATCTTAACAGTACCTGATGCAACACCCTTTACAGTAAGGACTTTTCCATTCTGTGTAGTTGTTACAAGTGTTCCTGTAGGAGTTATACCATCGGCACCCGGCTGATTTTCAACCTTGAATGTTACAGGACTCTTATTTAAGTCTTCATCTGTTACAAGTGCTTTCAAATCAAACGAATCACCAATATTAACAGTTGCACTCGTTGTACTGAGTCCAAATCCATCGATAACTACGAAATCATATTTCAACTGATACGGAAGACCATATACAGTATATAATTCATCCTGTGTTCTTGTTGCAATAATTGTAGCTTTTCCTGCTCCCATTGCTGTAACAAGACCTGTCGTTGCATCTACCTGAAGTACAGAGTTAGAAGTTGTAGACCAAGTAACTTCAGATGGTTTTGCTGTTGTTGTAAGCTGTATCTGATCACCTACATTAAGATTAGTTACATTATTACCCATTTTCTTAAATGGAACAACAACATTAATCTCATCTTTCGTAAGTGCAACCTCATTGCCAAGTGTATCCTGTGAATATATACCAGCCGATACTCTTGACACACCTGCATGGACACCAAGAAGGCTTCCTGCCGTATATGTGCAGACGTCTTTATCATCACTTCTGAATGTTACTCCCGAAGTTGCAGGATACATAATATTAGAAGGAACTTCTTCCTGCATGAAATCTTTATATTCTGTTTTATCAAGAACCATATATCTCTTTACACCATTTGAAGGAGTAATTGAAGATGTCTGTATAAAATGATCCTGATCGTTTGCATTGCCCTGTCCATCAAGGAAATGAATCTTACCTGTTACTTTAAATATCTTAACAAGTGCATCTTCCTTTTCCGGATTATCAGTTGTACGTACATAAACCGTTGTCGTACCACCACCAACTACTTCAAGTGTAGCTGTACTTCCTGTACTCTGTACAAGTTTTACAACGCCATCTGATGAAACAGTTCCTGTCTTATCATTAGATGTCTCTATAACAATCCTGTTTGCATCACTCGCATTAGTTGTTATATAAAGCTGTGAACCAACTTCAAGATAATTTGGAATCGATTCGCTTCCATTATATGTAACTGTAACAGAAAGTGGAACAGTAACAGTCGCTTTTCTTGTATCAAGAAGTTCTCTTGAACCAACAATCTCATTATTATCCTCATCAAACTTCTTAGTATAATAATTAGCTGTTATTGTAGCTTTTCCTGCAAAATTTCCATGAATTACAGGTGCAAGCCCTGTAACTGAATCCATATAAACAGGATTATCTTCTGTTCCTGTTGCAAAATCAGCTATCTGTGAATTAGATGTAGACCACTCAAGTCTTTCCGGAACCGGCACCGACTCCTGTGCATTCTCATCCGTTCCTGACAAACTTGCATACAGCGTCTTTGAGGTTTTTCCTTTATAAACCGTAAGCCCACTGACACTCATCGTTATCTTGACATTGGAGCTGGCTGCAACATACATACCGACTCCACCGAAAACAATAAGAGCAAGCATGGCTGCAATAAATATTTTCCAGCCTTTCCTAAGTTTCCTTATCTGTTTCAACTTCTCCATATATATAATTCCTCCAAACATACAACATGGTATACTCTTTCAGTATCGTCATATCTTTTATATAATATTAATCTATTTTAACAATTTTTTCAATGTTTAAAGGAATATTTTTTCAAATTATTTACTTTTTTTATTAAAAAATCCAAATAAATTTCTCACAAGAGGACCTGCAATGAATATCTGCCAGAAAAATGCGACTGGAAAATTCATAAATGTTTTCTGAATCCATACTGCTATCAGCTGATTACCTGCATGTGCAAATAAAAGAGTTGCAATAAAGCTCATTATCGGACACATTATACATACTATCATAGAAGAAATAGCAAGTGTGATAAAAATCGGTCTGTCCTGTGGCGTCACAATTCTGAATGCAAGTTTTGTGGCAGATTTTTCGACAATAAAAAATTCAAGAACAAATGCAACAGGAAACATAATTACTATTTCATGAAATGCTATGAGAAATATTTCATTGCTCATACCACCTTTATCGAGTGCTATATTATAGCACACAAGAGCATAGACCATGACAAACGCCATGACAATCGTGAATAAAACATTTTGTAACTTTGATTTTGGCATAATTAAAATCTCCTTATTCTTTAATATAAAAAATAAATGAAATGTGTGTTGTTCGTTATCAGCCGCATGTTATCAGCATGTGTCGTTTCCAATTTTAATAAAACCAAAATCCTTTATTTTTTTGTGCGTCAATTATAATATCATATGTATATACCTTCGCATAAGTATTTTATTAGTATATATGTTCCTGTCTATTCATAAAATGAGCTGCCACAGCATGCAATCTTATTGAAATCAAAGTATGACTTTAAGTTGCCTGCATTGCAGAATTCCTACCGCATTTTTAATCAGGATTGCGAAATTGTTTCACAATTACCTAAAAACATTCATTATATAATATTATGGAATCCGCATTTTTCTTTGTCAATTAATAAAATTTTTAATTAATGTTATAGATTAAATTCAATTTATATGATAAAATACTTTAGTAATAAATTAATTTTTGGAGGTATCTAAAAAATGAAATTAAATTTAAGACCAGCTGAAGAGTGTACTTTTGACGCTGTATCATTAGGTGAAGTAATGCTTCGTCTTGATCCGGGCGAAGGAAGAATCCGTACAGCAAGAAGCTTTAGAGCATGGGAAGGTGGCGGAGAATACAATGTTATCCGTGGTCTTCACAAATGTTTCGGTATGAGAACAGCTGTTATCACAGCTTTTGCTGATAACGAAGTAGGTCTTCTTATGAAGGACTTCATCGAACAGGGTGGCGTTGATACATCACTTATCTGCTGGAAAAAGACTGACGGTATCGGTCGTCTTTGCAGAAACGGTCTCAACTTCACAGAGAGAGGTTTCGGTATCCGTGGTGCCAAGGGTTGTTCTGACAGAGCTAACACAGCTATTTCTCAGGCTACTCCAGATGATTTCGATTTTGATTACATCTTCAAGAACAAGAGCGATGGTGGTTTAGGTGTTCGTTGGTTACATACAGGCGGTATCTACGCTGCTCTTTCTGAACAGGCTTGTGAAACAGTTATCGCAGCTTGTAAAGCAGCTAAGAAGTACGGTACAATCGTATCTTACGACCTTAACTACAGACCATCTATGTGGGAAGCTATCGGCGGTTTAGCTAAGGCTCAGGAAGTTAACAAGGAAGTTGCCAAGTACGTAGACGTTATGATTGGTAACGAAGAAGACTTCACAGCTTGCCTTGGTTTTGAAATCGAAGGTAACGACGAAAACCTCAAGACTCTTAACCTTGATGGTTACAAGAAGATGATTAACGAAGCTGCTGCTACATACCCTAACTTCAAGGCTGTTGCAACAACACTTCGTCAGGTTAAGACAGCTACAGTTAACGACTGGTCAGCAATCTGCTGGGCTGATGGTGAAATCTACAAGGCTGCTCAGTATGATGGTCTTGAGATCATGGATAGAGTTGGTGGCGGTGATTCATTCGCTTCAGGTCTTGTATATGGTCTTATGACATTTGAAGATGCTGAGAAGGCTGTTAACTACGGTGCTGCTCATGGTGCATTAGCTATGACTACTCCTGGTGATACAACAATGGCTTCTCTTAAGGAAGTTGAAGGTATCGTTGGTGGTGCCGGTGCCAGAGTTCAGAGATAATCTGATTCATTAATTTAAGATTCATCCAAGATGGGCGGTGCCTTACAGCACCGCCCTTTTTCTTTTGTACATTTGCAATAAAAATAGACAGCATTAAAATTTCAATTTCAGAATTCCAATACTGCCTGTCTTTATTTAATTATTTTTCATTTGTCCCAGATATGTCAGTCACTCCAAATAGGCATTCTACAATATTTTGTTCCATCAAACAGAAAATTATATTCACTTCCATCCGGATAACCTACTATCCACTGTTGCAGTTTTGCTGTAATATTGCTGTCGCTGCAATTGCTTCTATGCAGCCCGTCAATTTCTTAATCATCCTCATATTTTTTCTCCTTTAAATGTAATTTAAGAATTTCATGTTTAATGAATTCCCTTTTTTCTACCCCCCCCCCGATATTTTTTGTCAAGTGCCACATTGCAAAAAAAGCCTGCCAAAAGCATCTTTATGATACATTTGGCAGGCTTTTATAAACCTGAAATTATTAAAATTCTTCTATAAAACTATAACCAACATCTTAGAAAAATATCATTATAGCAAGCAATTATAATGTTACACCCTGCTTAAAGATTGCTAAATCATGGAAACCTGCAATTTCAGCTTTAACTTTCTTTCCTGAAGCAACATCAAGCACAAGCTGGAAAAGTTCTTTTGCAGCATCTTCAAGTGGAAGGTCATCTGTAACAATTCTACCTGCATTAAAATCAATCCAATTAGATTTATTTCCTGCAAGTCTTGAATTTGTTGCAATCTTAACAGTAGGAACCGGTGATGCAAATGGTGTTCCTCTACCAGTTGTGAAAAGAACCATCTGTGCACCTGATGCTGCACAGGCTGTAGCTGCAACAAGATCATTTCCCGGTGCACTGAGAAGATTAAGCCCCTTAGTATTAACAGGTTCTGCATATGCAAGAACACCCTTTACAAGAGATGAACCTGACTTCTGAGTACATCCAAGTGATTTATCTTCAAGAGTTGTGATACCGCCATCCTTATTTCCTGGAGATGGATTTTCATAAATCTCCTGTCCATTTTTAATAAAGTATTCCTTGAAATCATTGATAAGGTGAACTGTCTTCTCAAAAAGTTCCTTGTTGGCACATCTGTTCATAAGAATTGTCTCTGCACCAAACATTTCAGGTACTTCTGTGAGAATAGTTGTACCACCCTTAGATACAAGCATATCAGAGAAAAGACCTACTGTAGGATTAGCTGTGATACCTGACAATCCATCAGAACCACCGCACTTCATACCAATAATAAGTTCTTTTGCATTAACTTTTTCACGTTTGAAGTTGGCAGCATAAGCCATAAGCTCATTCATAAGCTTCTCTGCTTCTTCCTGCTCATTTTCAACATCCTGAACCTGTAAAAACTTAACTCTGTCCGGATTTACTTCACCTATATAATCCTTGAGAACTTCTATACGGCTGTTTTCACATCCGAGACCGAGTACAAGCACTGCACCTGCATTTGGGTGATTGATAAGGTCAGCAAGAATCTTTCTTGTATTCTCCTGGTCTTCTGTTGTCTGAGAACAGCCATAAGGATGTGTAAATGCAACTACTTCATCTACGCCTTCAGGCTTATTTGCTCTTGCTGTTGCTTCAATTGCTCTTGCGATTGAATTAACGCAGCCTACTGTAGGAACAATCCATACTTCATTACGAACGCCAACTTTGCCATTCTCTCTCATATAGCCTTCAAAATAAGCTGGTTCTGTTGGCTCTACATCTTTATGTCCTTCAGGCTCATAAGTATAATCAAGTAATTCACCAAGACCTGTCTTTAAATTATGAGTATGAACCCATGCTCCAACAGGAATGTCAGCCTGTGCAAATCCAATTCTGAAACCATATTTAACAACCGGTTCACCCTTCTTGATAGCTTTAATTACAAATTTGTGTCCCTGTGGAATATCTTCTACAGTTGTCACATCAATTCCTGCAACATTAAGAGTAGTGCCTTTTGCAATAGGCTTTAATGCTACAGCAACATTATCATCTTTATTAATTTTAATAAAATCCTGCATCTAATCCTCCTTGTTTTGCGAAGCAAAATGCGACTGCCCTTGCAGGAGCAGATGATTTGCCTCCTTGTTTTGCTCCACTATTTTAATATTAAATAAGAGCGGATGAATATAAAAACATCCGCTCTGTAACATCAAAAAGAGCTGTTAATTAATCATCAAGAGCTAAATCGTTAACAACTGCTCTCATGCCTCTTTCTCTGATATCTGTGATGTATTCAGTAATAACTTCTTCAAGATCAAGGACCTTAGAAAGATCTTCACCACCAAAGAACTTAGTATTACTTAAATAAGCATGTGTAAATTCCTTAGGTGACTTACCTGAATTATCTCTGAAGAAATCAAGAACTGCCTTATCATCAGTGATATTGTACTCTTCACCATTTCTGTTACCCTTTAATACAATACCGCCATTAAACTCAGCTTCTGTCTGTGATGTATAGAAGCTCATGAGTGCTGCAATAGAGAATGTAAGGTACTTAGGAAGCTTGTTAAATTTCTTAACATAACCTAAGAATGAAGGTAAACATCTTGCTTCCCACTTAGATACTGAGTTAAGTGAAATGCTTAATAATCTATGATCTACGAATGGGTTAAGGAATCTGTCAATAACAGCCTTAGCGAACTCTTCGCAATCTTCCTTTGAAAGTGAAAGTGTAGGAATTACTTCGTTGTAAAGTGTCTCTTCCATATACTTTCTGATTACAGGATCCTTCATAGAATTCTCTACGTTATCATTGCCGGCAAGGAATGAAGCCAATACAAATGATGTATGAGAACCGTTAAGGATTCTAACCTTTCTTTCCTTATATGGATGATGATCCTTTGTAAATACTACATTAAGACCAGCTTCTTTAAATGGAAGCTCTTTTTCAAGCTGTTCAAGTGGAAGATTTGAATCACTCTCTACAACCCAGAGACCGAATACTTCAGCTCTGTCGATAAGCTGATCTTCATATCCCCATTCTTCGCAAAGCTTAGCTGCATCTTCTCTTGGGTAACCAGGAACAATTCTATCAACAAGTGTTGGGCAGAATGAACAATATTTGTTAACCCAGTCTTTGAAACCATCTTCAAGACCCCAAAGTTCGATAAACTTCATGATGCACTTCTTTAATTCAATACCATTATCAGCAATAAGTTCACATGGAAGTAAAATAAGTCCCTTATCAGCTGCACCATTGAACTTCTGATATCTCTTGTAAAGGAGCTGTGTAAGCTTACCTGGATATGTCTTAGGAGGACGTGCATTAGGATCGTTATCCGTCTCATCATAAACGATACCAGCCTCTGTTGTATTAGAAACGATAAATCTAAGAGTCTCACTTGTGCCATACTCAATATATTTATCATAATCTTCAATAGCTGCTACAGCATCAACAACAGATGTGATCTGACGTGTGATTTCCTTAGGCTGTCCATCAACAAAACCTCTTAACTGAAGTGTGTACTGGCATTCCTGATCATGGAATCTTTCAAGTGTTCCGAACTCGATAGGCTTAACGATTACAACACCACCGTTAAAATCTGTCTTTTCGTTAGTAACATCAAAAATGTAATCAACGAATGCTCTGAGGAAATTACCTTCACCAAACTGCATAACCTTTACAGGTCTGTCAACTGCATGTGTAATACTCTTGTTTAATCTTTGCATCATTAATCTCCTTTTTATTTAGGGCAATACCCTTTTTTTACTTAAAACAAGTTGAGATAAGTACCTTTCGGTACCATGTCATAAAATAAACATATGACATCTTGTAAGTTTGTAAGTGCATTATGTAAGTGCTTACATTCCTTAAAATAACCTTATTGGCTACCAAAGTCAATATATTTTTACATAAAAATTAAAAATTTAACAATGCACTTGTTTTTATTATCATACCATTGTATAATGATTTTATCAATATGTAAGTGCTTACATTTACGTATTTTTATATTTTGGAGGACTAAATTAACCCTATGAATATTTATGACGTATCAAAAAAAGCAGGCGTTTCCATTGCCACTGTTTCAAGAGTATTAAATGGCAATCACAATGTCAGTGAAAAAACACGCAGCAAAGTTATTTCTGCAATGAAAGAACTTGATTATACGCCTAATATATTTGCAAGGGGACTTGGTCTTAACACAATGAAAACAATAGGAATAATGTGTACTGATTCTTCTGATACATATCTTGCCAATGCAGTTTATTATGTTGAGCAGAAGTTAAGAAGTTTTGGATATGATGCACTGCTCTGCTGTACAGGCAATGACTATATTAACAAAAAAAAATATATGTCACTTCTTTTAAGCAAACGCGTTGACGGAATTATTCTTATTGGTTCACAATTTGTAAATAACAGTCCCGGCTCGGATAACTCGTACATAATTGATGCTTCTTCTGAAATACCGATTATTCTTGTGAATGGTTATCTTGCCGGTGATAATATTTACTGTGTAATGTGCAATGACCATGATGCTGTATACAACGCTGCATCCGACATGATTAAAGCCGGCCACCATGACTTTGTATACCTTTATACAAGCACCTCTTTCAGCGGAATGAACAAGCTTCGTGGATTTAAAGATGCAATGGACGAAGCAGGCATACATATTGATAAAGACAGATTTCATCTATGTACAAAAAGCATTTCAAAATCAAATGATTATTTATCTTTTATTTATGAAAAAAATTTACCATTTGATGCAATACTCACATCCGATGACTCACTTGCCGTCGGTGCTGTAAAATTTGCATATAAGCATGGTATTAAAGTACCTGATGAGCTGGAAATTGTCGGATATAACAATTCGGTACTTGCAAATTGCACCGAACCGGAGTTATCATCTATTGACAGTAAGGTTGAACAGTTATCTTCCAATGCTGTTGACCTTCTTATGGAGGTTTTAGGTGGAGGCAGTGTTTCTAATATTAATACTGTCACTGCTGATTTAATAAAACGCCAAACAACAAAATTTTAATTTTAGGAGGAAAGACCATGAAACAATTTATGGACAAAGACTTTTTACTCTCAACACCAACTGCACAGCATTTATTCCATGATTACGCAGACCAGATGCCAATCGTTGACTATCACTGCCACATCAACCCTAAAGAAATCGCTGAAGACAGAAAGTTTGAAAACATCACACAGGTATGGCTCGGCGGCGACCATTATAAATGGCGTCAGATGAGAACTAATGGTGTTGATGAAAAGTACATCACAGGCGATGCTTCTGACAGAGAAAAATTCCAGAAGTGGGCTGAAACTCTTGAAATGGCTATAGGTAATCCTCTCTACCATTGGAGTCACCTTGAATTACAGAGATATTTCGGTTACACAGGTATCTTAAACGGTGATACAGCTGAGGAAGTATGGAATCTTTGTAATGCTAAGCTTCAGGAAGATTCTATGTCAGTAAGAAACTTAATCAAACAGTCAAATGTTAAGTTAATCTGTACAACAGATGATCCTGTTGACTCACTTGAATGGCATAAGGTTCTTGCTGAAGACAAAACTTTTGATGTTAAAGTTCTTCCGGCATGGAGACCTGACAAGGCTATGAACCTTGAAAAGCCTGAATACCTCGACTATTTAAAGACATTATCAGATGTAAGCGGAATTGAAGTTAAGTCATTCGCTACATTAATTGATGCTTTAAAGAACAGAATGGAATTCTTCGCTTCTATGGGATGTTCAGTTTCTGACCACGCTCTTGAGTATGTAATGTACAAGCCATATACAGATGCTGAAATCGAAGCTATCTTCGCTAAGAGACTTTCTGGCGAACAGGTTACAGTTGATGAAATGAACAAGTTCAAGACTGCATTCATGATTTCTGTAGGTAAGGAGTACAACCGCCTTAACTGGGTAATGCAGCTTCACTATGGTACAATCCGTGATAACAACGTATTAAGATACAACCAGCTCGGTCCTGATACAGGATATGACTGCATCAACACTTATGACTGCTCAGCTGAAATGGCTCAGTTCTTAAATGCATTAAACAGCACAGACGAACTTCCAAAGACAATCATCTACTCTCTTAACCCTTCAGTAAACGCAGCTATCGGTACTGTTATTGGATGTTTCCAGGATTCTAAGGCAGTAGGTAAGATTCAGCAGGGTTCTGCATGGTGGTTCAATGACCATAAAGTTGGTATGACAAACCAGATGACAAGTCTTGCTAATTTAAGTCTTTTAGGCAACTTCATCGGTATGCTTACAGACTCAAGAAGCTTCCTTTCATATACAAGACATGAATATTTCAGAAGAATCATGTGTGAATTAATCGGCGGATGGGTTGAAAATGGCGAATATCCAAACGATGAAAAAGCATTAAAGAAGATTGTTGAAGGTATTTCATACAACAATGCTGTAAGATATTTCGGATTTGATTTATAAGATATATTTATAGCTATCTAAAATAAAAAACGGATTTTGAGTATCGGTGTTAAGCACACATCTCAAAATCCGTTTTTTTATTTTCTTTTTTATTTTCTTATATGAAGTTTTGTATTACCATCCAGCTTACTCGTAGTTTCCTGTCTTCCAAACCGACGATGTTTCTCATCTTCTCTTCCAATACTGTGCATGCGTCCTGCCATATCCGGTTTATTATGAGGTTTTTCTCCCAAATCAGGCGACCACATTGCCTGTCCGATATTCTTTGCAATCTTCATCATACATTCCGGACAGTAACGTCCGTATCTTATATCAGTTCCACATCTCTGACACTTAATATATACATCTGAGCCATCTGGTATCTCAACACGTCCCTGTTTTAAAAATCCATCAATAACATCAAGGCTTACGCCTGTTGCGTCAGCTATGACAATTGCAGGCTGTGGACCATTTGTATCAAGAAAATCTCTAACCTTTCCAAAATCTGTAGGCTCTTTTCTGCCACATCCAGGGCATTCATACATTTCTCCATATACATATTTCATATTGTTACCGCAAAAAGGGCATATTTTTGCTTTTTCAAACTTAACCTCTTTGCGTTTTTTCATCTTTTCCATACTATCTAAGTGCTTTGAATCCATCTTATCTATACCCTCTTTCCTGAATACATATTCTTAAATACTTTTCTTCTTTCATCCCTGTCAACATTATCAATTTCACGCTTACCTGAAAAATGGGTTACTCTATGCTTCTTCTCCCCTTTTAAAAGTAAAGTATTATTGCTTCTTCTAACATTTCCTGCCGGTGCATCTTCCTCCTGCGACAATGCCGCAACTATCTTACCCTTTTCTTTATCAGATATACCTTGTCTTCCATTAGCCATGTTCTGACGCTGTTTATCATTGATATATCTTGACAATTGATTATTTGTAACACTGAGCCTGCATCCATACAGATACTTCTGTTCATCTATTTTTACTTTTCTTACAATAATTCCCATAAGGCTGATATTATATTCCATGTCATTAAAAACAAGCCTTACAGGCATATTAAGAATAGACTCTATTTCTTTTTCTGAAAGGAATGAAAAACCGGTCTCACTCACATCCTTTACCAACACTTTGGCAGCACTCTTATTGAGTCCAAGCTGTGCAATACCACCACAGCCAACATACAGTCTGAAAGCTTCTCTTCTGTTATTTTCAAACCCCTCGGCAAAAGCTGTAACTTTGTAATGTAATTTCTGATTATATGTAATCATTGTACATTTCACATTTTTGAATATAATAGGAGCTTTATTTTCTCTAATACACATAAGATTAACATGAATTGCACTATTATCCAATCCCAGAAGTTTGCCATTAATTCTTATCGCCTCTGTCACAAGAGCACCATCCTGAACTGTAACACTTACAGTAGGAAGTTCTATCGTCTGTCCATTCATGCTAATCTGCATAACTATAGCCGCTCCAGCCTGTATCTCAACTATTTTCATATGCACCACCAACTATTATTCTATTTCACTAAATATATCTTATTATATATTACCATTTATTTAATAAAAATAAAAGTGTTTTATAAAAAAATGCATTCAATCATAATTTCTATGAAAGAATGCATTTTACATGTATATATTTGTACCCGCTCTATAATTATAATCCTCTCATCCCCTCCTGATATATCAACCCCATAAAAACGTTTCAAGATAATTGTGGACTATAACATTTATCTGGACTCTCCGTTCATAAGTTCCGTTTTTGCAAAAAACTGCTGCAACACACGAAGCAGATGAAGTGCAGATGTGAGAATTATTCCCAGCATAACACAGACTGAATATCTGAAAAATCCAGACGAAAACACTGCCAATGCGGCAACGTCAGCTAAGAAAATCAACACAATTAATATTTTCTTAAAATACTGTTTTTCATCATATGTCAATCTGTAATTTACAGAATCAACCGGACCTAGAACCATCAGTTCAATTGAAGCTGCTGCTGTGATAAATGAAATAATCCACTTATTATCTATATATTGGGACAAATATGTAAATCCTGCTATAAGTCCGCATGATAGAATCAGGCATGTCCATATATTCTTTGTGTGATAACCTCCGCTGAATCTGCGGATTATCATAAATGGTATAATAAGAAGTACCGCTTCTTTTATCATGCCCATAAGACTGCCTATTAGCAAAGCCGCAACAATAGGACAAATAGTTATTAATACAGATTTCAATGCATACTCGTACAATCCCTTATCTTTTTGTTCTATGACATTTTCATCCGCAAGCCACTGTGATATTTTTCCCAATATTTTTTGCATAATTATCTTACCTTCTTAAATTTTTTAATTTCAGATGGCATCTCTGGCTGATATGCTATCCAGCTTGATGCTGTGTTGGCATCAATTTTTAAAACTGCCTCTAAAACAGTTTTAACAACTTTAACACTTTTTCTGCTGCTGTTTTTTCCTGTCATCGCATTGTCCTCCTTTCTGTATTTCTGCACCATATAAGAATTTTAACTCATTAAAAAAAACATTTCAATAGGCTTGTAACGAACGGTATCTGATTTGCAACGAAAGGTATGAAATTTTACATTTATAAACTTCCTATAGTTATTTTTATTTTTAATAAATAGTATTTTGTGCTTTTTCGGTATTTTTTAGTTTTTATGAAATCATATATCAGCTGTACGCTGCATTTAAAAAAGCTGTGTACCAACTCCTTAGTACACAGCAAAAAAATTACTATTATTATATTTTTTATTCTTCATCTGAATCTGGCTCATCCCAATTATGATATACATTCTGTACATCATCTTCTTCATCGAGAAGTGCAAGAATACGACGCATTTTTTTCAAATCATCTTCTGATGTAAGCTCTACATATGTCTGAGGAATCATTGTAACTTCTGCTGAAGCAAATGTAATTCCATCATTTGTAAGTGCTTCATTTACAGCATCAAAATCATCCGGTGCTGTTGTGATTTCATAGCAGTCATCTTCCTCGTTGAAATCTTCTGCACCTGCATCAAGTGCCATCATCATAAGCTCATCAGCATCCTTGTCACACTCTTCTTTTGCCACAATCATCTGTCCTTTCTTATCGAACATGAATGATACGCAGCCTGGTGTACCGACATTACCGCCGCCCTTTGTAAATGCATTACGGATATTTGAAGCTGCACGGTTACGGTTATCTGTAAGTGCTTCAACGATGATAGCTGTACCATTTGGACCATATCCTTCATATGTAACTGATTCATAATCTGTCATATCGCTGCTGGCAGCTTTTTTGATAGCTCTGTCGATTGTATCATTAGGCATATTTGAAGCTTTTGCCTTTGCAACAACCTGTCTTAATTTACTGTTGTTATTCACATCAGGGCCGCCTTCTTTTACAGCAACCATGATTTCTTTACCAAGTCTTGTAAAAATCTTTCCCTTTGCCGCATCATTAGCAGCCTTCTTATGTGCAATATTCGCAAATTTTGAATGTCCTGACATATAAATTATCTCCTTAAAACTTTTAATTTTGATTCAAAGCTTATCTTTTTATGTGATTTTCACACCAAATCCACCTTATCTTTAGATAAGCACTATTATTTATTTTACCACCTGTGCTTGTCTAATACAAGTATAATGTTTTCAAATTTTCACATACTAAAAAGGATGCAACAATTTGTTTTAAATTGTTGCATCCCTTATTTGATTACATAACATATATCGTCCAACATTTTAAATACTTTAGTATAAATATTAATTTAATTTATTATTTTCTTTTAATAAATATTATAAGTTCACATTAAGAAACACTGAATCCTTATCATCCTGCTTTATTCCCAGATAACGCTTCGTTATCTCATATGATGAATGATTGTATATATCCATAAGAACTGCCGGCGGCGTTCCGCATTTCCACGCATAATAACCAAATGTTTTTCTCATAGAATGGCAGCTTATTCCATTTTCCAGATTAAGTTCTCCCGCCGCATGCTTGATAATCCGGAATGCCTGGGAACGGCTCAGATGTCCACCATTATTTTTTCCTTTAAAAATATAATCCTCACCGGAAATCTTTTTCAGGAACTTCATGTATTCCTGCAAACCATTTCTTGCATTTTCATTTATCGCAATCCATGTTTCCTTGCCTGTCTTTTTCTCGTAAGTAATAAGATGTTTCTTGAAATTTTCATCCTTGAAATTGTATACATCCTTCCACTTTAATTCCAATAAATCACTTATCCTTAGTGCTGAATTAACCCCAAGACAAATCAAAACATAATTTCTCATGTTTGGCTCATCTTTCAGATAAAACTCCCTAAGTGCTGTTAAATCCTGCGTGTCTCTTATTGGTTGTGATGTACTCATATGTTTACCTCCCTTGAATCAGGGATGCAACATTTTAAAACAGTTTGTTGCATAGACAAGGAGGTTAATTTGTTAAAGCTCACAATCAAACCGGGTGAGTTTATCGACATTGGAAAAGACATCCGTGTCGTATATTCCGGCGGTTCCAACGGAAACATACATCTACTCATAGATGCTCCACGGGAACTTAATATTGTACGAAGCAAAGTATTGGCGAAAAACAGTGCCGCAAACGATGGCGAAAATTCACGTTTCATATCGCCCTACTACGCTGAATCAAATCTCTCACCGGAAACACTCACAAAAATCCGCCGTCTTATCAAAGAGGATAAAGACAACCGCAACAGATAATATTCGGTGTTGGCATGGTAACACTGTCTATTATATATCTGCCACATCATTTTGCATAGCACTTATGTAACAGGTGGCAGGGTTCAAATTCAGGGAACGGAGTCCCTGAAAATAAAATTTTATTAAACACGGAGGTACACACTATGGTAGTACAACACAATTTATCAGCAATGAATGCTAACAGAATGCTTAATGTAACAACATCAGCACAGTCAAAGTCAACAGAGAAGTTATCTTCTGGTTATAAAATTAACCGTGCAGCAGATGACGCAGCTGGTCTTTCTATTTCAGAAAAGATGAGAAAGCAGATTAAGGGTCTTACACAGGCTTCTTCTAACGCTCAGGATGGTGTTTCTGCTGTTCAGACAGCTGAAGGTGCTTTAACAGAAGTTCACTCAATGCTTCAGAGAATGAACGAACTTGCAGTTCAGTCTTCTAACGGTACTAACTCACAGACAGACCGTAAGGCTATTCAGGACGAAATCGACCAGCTTACATCTGAAATCGACAGAGTTTCTGAGACAACAAAGTTCAATGAAACATATCTTTTAAAGGGTGATGCCACAAAGACAGATACAGCTTATTTCATGGAATCAAAATATAATGTTACAGGTGATATATATGCAGAAGGCTCAGATACAGAAATCACTACTGCGGCAGATTTAGAAAAAGCTATTAAAGATGGCAAAAAGCTCTATACAGTTGCATATAATAAAGCTAATAATCCACAGACAGCTGATAAGATTGCCGTTAAAGGTAAAGATTATGCGTATGTAACAAAATTATATGATAAAAATGGTAAAGAAGTATCTGCCCAGAATATTCAGGATTCAAAAAATGCAGATGGTACTGCAGCAGACAATTATTATACAAGTAATGCGGGACTTGCTGGTAAAAATGCAACACCTCCAACCAATATGGAAATAGAAAAAGATGCTGCTAAAAATTTCACAAAAGGTTATGAAGTTAATGGTTCTATCTCATTCAACCTTCATGTAGGTGCAGATTCTGCTGATGACAATAAGATTGCTGTTAAAATTGAATCTATGAGTGCAAAAGGAATTGGTGTTTATGGTCTTAAAGTAGATACAGAAGATGATGCTACTGCCGCTATTGACCGTATTGCAGAAGCTGTTCAGAAGGTATCTTCACAGCGTTCAACACTCGGTGCCGCACAGAACAGACTTGAGCACACAATTGCCAACTTAGACAATGTTGTTGAGAATACAACATCTGCTGAATCTCGTATCCGTGATACAGATATGGCTC